>Ga0256837_1000324_pt1 | contig 42169 bp, 39 predicted proteins | sample 4562384metaG_FD_185976 | JGI IMG/M metagenome (GOLD analysis project Ga0256837, IMG submission 185976) | Hydrothermal vent microbial communities from Guaymas Basin, Mexico - 4561-384 | ecosystem: Environmental > Aquatic > Marine > Hydrothermal vents | place: Mexico: Guaymas Basin | collected... | reverse complement strand
ATAATTTTAGTGCTAATTTTCTTATCTCTTGTGTTGATTCTTTTGCTTCTCTTTTCTCTACTGTATATCGATAGTTACACTCTTTACATTTATATCTCTGCTTTTCTCTTACAATCCCATCTTTTTTCTCTCTTCACTCTTACATTTTGGACATATTTTCATCTATTCCTCTATCTTTTTTGTGTTATTATAGATAAAACTCTCTTAATTTAACAATGCCCTTTTATTTAATGGTGGAAAAAAAAGTTCTTTATCAATTCCTCTTTTAATTAATTCATATTTAACTGCTTCATGAATATTTAAAATTGGTCGAGAAGAACGTATCATTGCTGTTTTAGCTTTATTACCACCCTCAATAATAGAACTATTGATAAGATTTTTAAAATTATTGACTGCTTTTTCTACTGTCAATTTAAAAATCCTCAACTAATATTGAGGGAGTAATTTTTAAACCTTTAGCAAGTTTAAGAAGATTTATAAAAGATATATTTCTTTTTCCTCTTTCAATTAAACTTATATATGTTCTATCAAATTCACATATTCCAGCTAATTTTTCCTGAGAAATACCTAACTCTTGTCTAAATAATTTAACTTTATGACCGAATAACAATAATTTTTTTTCTTTAGTCTGCATAAAGTTATTCTATAATAACTCCGACTAAAAATCTACGGACAATAAGTCTCAAAAAAAAAATTAAATCATTCTTTTATAGTAAAATTTAATATTTACTACTTAACTTTCCCTAAAAACTCACAATCAATAGTATTTACTTTTACTAAATCATCCACAAGTACATGATAAGGAACTTGAATAACTGCACCTGTTTCTAAAGTTGCAGGTTTTTTAGAACCACTTGAAGTATCACCTTTGAAGTTTGGAGGAGTATCTGTTACTATAAGTTCCATAAATTCAGGTGCTTGAACAGAGATAGCTTTATTTTTATAAAAAATAATCTCAACATTTATGCCATCTTTGAACCATTTAGAAGCTTCATCACATTGAGCATACTCAAGACCTAATTGATCATAAGTTTCATTATCCATAAATTGATACATCTCACCATCATCATAAAGATATTGCATAGTTTTATACTCTATTGTAGGTATTTCAAACTTATCACCAGCATGAACAGTTTTTTCAACAACTTTACCATTTAAAAAACTTTTCATCTTCATACGAACAAATGCAGCACCTTTACCTGGTTTAACATGTTGAAACTCAACAATTTTATATGGTACTTCCCCTACTACTAAACGCACATTCTTTTTAATATCACTCATTCCTACTGTTGCCATCTACTCACCTTTTAAAATTAAATTACTATATATTACAATAATGCTACTTAAGAGTTTATCATCTCCTCTTTCTCTTGTATTGTCAATAATTCTTCAACCTTTTGCTCATACAAATCCTCCACCTCAGCTAACTCTTTAGCTAAAGCAGTTAAACCTATATCCTCATAACATTTAGGGTCAGCTAAACAGCTATTCTTACCCTCTATCTCTAGTTCTAATTCATCTATCTCAAGAGGAAGTTTCTCTAGTGCCATCTTCTCTTTAAATGTTAGTTTTAAAGTTTTAGTTTTTTCTCTTTTCTGTGTAACTACTGGCTCTTTCATAGCATCATTTTCCATAGTTGCTAACTCTTTAAGTTCATGCTCAAGTTCCAAATATTGGGAATATTGCTGATGAGAAATCTCTATCGTTTTATCTTTTTGAAAAATAAAAAGTTTTTTTGCTATCTTATCTACAAAATATCTATCATGACTTACTATAATAACAGCCCCATTAAAGTTTGTAAGTTGCTCCTCTAAAATATTAATAGTGGGAATATCCAAATCATTTGTAGGTTCATCCAAAATCAAAATATCAACCTCAAGAGTAAAAAGAAGTGCTAAAGCGATACGGTTTTTCTCTCCACCACTTAAAACTCCTATCTTTTTCTCTAAAAATTCACGTGGAAAAAGAAAGTTTTTCAGGTAGCCATATACGTGCATATCTTTACCACGAACATTCACTCTATCTCCACCGTGAGGACAAAATGTTTCCATAAGATTTTTAGAATCATCTAACATCTCACGATGTTGGTCAAAATAACCTATCTTAAATTCACCCTGTTTTATCTTTCCACTTGTTGGCTCTATGCGTCCTAAAAGAGTTTTTAAGAGTGTTGATTTTCCACTTCCATTTGGCCCGACTATCGCTATAACATCTTTTTGAAGTATACGAGTTGTAAAATCTTTAAGTAACTCTTTATCTCCTAAAGTAAGTGCTAAATCCTCCACTTCAAAAAGCATTTTTTGTTTATTTATACCCTTCTCTCCATTAAAGTGCTTCGCTTCACGTTGGAGTTCTACTGACATCTTTCTTATTTTTGCAGGATTGTTTTTTGCATCTTCTCTAAGAGTCATTAAACGCTCTTTACGTCCCTCATTTCGTTTAAGTCTTGCCCTTACACCTCTTGCATACCACTCATTTTCTCTTTTTAAGACACCTAAAAGATTATCGTGCTGTTTTTGTAGTGTACGTATCCATTCAGCTTTCTGTGTTAAATAGTTAGAGTACCCTCCACTATATTCACGCAAAGCACAATCATCTACCTCAATAGATTTTGTAGCAATCTTATCTATAAAATATCTATCATGAGAGATAAAAACAAGAGTAAACTTCTCTTTTAATATAAGCTCCTCTAAAAACTCTACCATATAAACATCAAGGTGATTGGTAGGTTCATCTAGGAGTAAAACATCTGGTTTCTGAAGGAGCAGTGAAGCAAGTGCCACACGACGTTGCTCCCCTCCACTTAATAAAGTGATAGGTTTATTCTCGTACTGTTTTAGGTCAAAATGTTGGATAATACGTTCTATCTTATCATCCAAATTCCATGCATTATGATGCTCTATATAACGAGAGAGTTTCTCATGCTCATCTATAATTTTTCTGTTGTCAAAATCCTCTGCTAATTGATGAGAGAGTTCACTATATCGCTCTTTCGCACGAGTAAGCTCCCCTAAACCAGCCTCCACTGCTTCACGAACACTATGCCCATCTTCAAAGTTTGGACGCTGATCTAACATCTTTACCTCTAAATCATTTTTGATGATTCTTCTACCAGCATCAGCATCAAGTGTTCCATTGACTATCTTCATAAGTGTAGACTTCCCACTTCCATTTTTACCGATAATAACAATACGTTCACCCTCATCAATATGAAAGTTTACCTCTTTTAAAATCTGTTGTGCTGAATAATGTTTTGATATGTTTTGTAGATCTATTAGTGCCATTTTTACTCTTTTTATACTATAAATTTTATGATTTTGTTACGATTATATCGCTAAAACTGTTACATCTTACTTTAAAAGTTTTACCTCAAAACATTTTTTCTCTTTATCGGCTAAAGAAACATCTCCTCCATGAGCTTGAGCTATCTGACGAGAGAGTATAAGCCCTAAACCATTTCCCTTTATTTTTGTACTTTTAAAAGCTTCAAATAGCTCTTGTTTATTCTCAATAGCTATTCCACTATCATAAATATAAAAAAGATGGTACTCGGCATCTTCATCATATACAATTTCAACAATACCTTCTTCCTCCTCATCTAACTCTATCGCATCGATAGCATTGATAATAAAATTTGAAAAGAGCATCTCTAAAAGGTCTTTATCGGCATTCAATCTAAAATCAACCTGTGGGAAGATAAACTCTATCGACTTAGAGTAAGCATAATACCCTATTGACATATCGATAGAATTTTTTAACTCACTCCACACAAAATGAGATTTATTTGCTTTAACCCCTTTTGAAAAAAGGAGTGTTGCTTTTATGATTCTATCCACACGATAAACAGATTTTTGTATCTCCTCAACTATTGCAATATTTTCAGGTTTTACTCTCTTTTTCAAAGTAGAACTTAAAAGAGAGATAGAACCCATAGGATTACGTATCTCATGAGAAAGATGTGCTGCCATCTGCCCCATAGTTGCCAAATTCTCTTTTCTTTTTTGCTCTGTAATATCAGTTGCACTTAACATCACTTTATCTTTATAAGAGGAGTTTTTTATAAGATAAGAACGTCCATCAAAATTTACCTCATAATTATCATTTTTAGGTTCTAAAAGAGATAAAAGTTTTTCTAATTTTTTTGCATAAGAATTTTGTAAAAAAGCTGTATTATCACTATTTAAAATCCATATAGCATTTGGTAAAAATTCAACAACTTTTTCAACTGTATTTTGAAGCTGTTCATAAGATAATTTGAGTTCATTAAACTCATTTTCTACTTTATATGTTCGCTCTATGAGTTGGTTTAACTCCTCTAGTGTTATTGATGACATCTTTTTATCTCCTCTATTAAAATAGTAAAATGAGTTAATTTCTTTATTCTTTCAATCAAACTTAGATTATTATTATACCTATTTAAGCCCTATCTCTTCAAATAATAGATATAATTTGTGAAATTACGAGAAAGGAAAGTAGTATGGGACTAAACAATAAAAAATTACCAAAGTTAGGTTTTTTATACCTAGATTATGTATTAAGATTTTTTGACCACTCAAACTTTAAAGGTTGGCCAAATAAGATAGAGACTGTTGTATATCATTGGAAAAATGATAAAGCAAGATTTATTAAAGAGGTAAAACGTAAAAAGATTGATGTTCTTATTGGTAACATCCCATCTACTGCTTATGAAACTTTTCGTGAGATAGCTCGTGAGCTTCCTCATGTTCGTTTTATACCCTCTATGGATACACAATTTTCAAACAAATCTAAAGAGAATGTAACTCGTTTTGCATGGAAATACGACCTTCCTATTCCAAAAACTTATATCTATTATAAACATAAAAGTGCAGATAAGTTTTTACAAAATTGTGAATATCCAAAAATAGTTAAAAAATCATATGGTCCATCAAACTATGGTGGCTATTTTGTTCATAAAGTTGATTCTTATGAAGAAGCTCGTGAACTTTATGATGAAAAACAGTATCATCCACAATATTTTCAAGATTTTGTACCTATGGAAGCTGATATTCGTGTAATGCTTATTGGGCATAAACCAGTATGTGCTTTTTGGAGACGTGCTCCAGAAGGAGAATGGCTTACTAACACTTCTCAAGGTGGAAGTATGGATTATATGGATGTTCCTAAAAATGTTCTTGATCTAGCTGTTGAAGTTTCAAAATCGGCAAATGCTGAGTATTGGGCTGTTGATGTAGCTTATGGTCGTGATGGTAAGGTTCGTATTTTAGAGTGTGCTACTGCTTTTGCAGCATTTCCATATATTAGAGATTGGATTGGTCAATATCTGATGTGGAGTTTAAGTAAAGGTAGCTTTAGAAAACCTCATGCTCCTATGTTTAACTGGGAAGAGTTAGGAAAAATGGATGCTTCTATTTTAAGAACTCTTAGACATATCCATTTTGGTAAATTTTCTCCATCATTTGATGGTGAATATTTTGGGAAAAAGAAAAAAAGCTATGGTGGAAAAAAAGTTTATCTTCACAAATTAGATAAAGAATACACTATGGATGATGTTATTCCTAAAACTGAAGAGGAGTGGCCAAGTGAAAAATGGAACTACCAAGATAATTTAGCTTTAAAACCAAAAGAAGATGGTAAAAGATTTGCTAAAGTCAAGAAAAGTAAAATAGTAGATATTCCAAAACCAACATTAGATGACTAACAATAACTTCCATACTTTTTAGTATGGAAGTTATTGAGAATTTTCTAACTCCTTCTCAACTAACCCTCTATAAGCATCATCTTTAGGAACTAATCCAGCCTCATACAAAAATTGAGATGGAAGAAAGTTCTGTTTTTTTATCTTGTCATATTTTGCATAACTAAGATATAAAATATCTTTAGCACGTGTAACAGCTACATAAAAAAGTCGTCTCTCTTCATCCAAAGAACCACCTCTTTGCATAAGTTTCCGATTTGGAAAACGTCCATCCATTAGGTCTATCACATATACCTCTTTATACTCTAAACCTTTAGAGGCATGTACACTTAAAAGATTTACTCCCTCTCCTTGTGTTAAATCTGAAGAACCTAAAATCATAGCATTTAAAAATCTTTCATGCTCTTTATATGGTTTTGAAAGTTCTCCAAGTAAAATCACTTTTCTTTGAATCTTAATTAAAGATTCCTCTTTCTGTTTCTCATCGATAGTTCCATCTTTAAGAATTGAACGTTTATTTGATAGTGTATCTGCAATATATTTAAAAAGTTCGGAAGAGACTATTTTGTTTACAATAGTAATAGGTTGTCTAATCCCCTTTAAATTTTTGTAGAGAGTATAAAAGTTATGTAAAAAAGTAGCACTATCTTTTGTGAGTTTTGGATGTTTAAGTATAGGATTTTTCATAAATTTTGGCTCAAATCCTAGTTTTGCATATTTTCCAACTGCTCCCAACTCTATAAAATCATCAAAAAGACCAAGTTGACGATTAAGTTTTCGCTTTTCAAATGGATTTGTAAGTGTCTCATCAGGAGCATATAAACCATAAAATATACGACCATGTCCTAAAGTTTTGAGAGCAATATAAAGCTCTTTAGCCATAGCACTTCCTATACCACGAGCAAATTCAAAAAGATGAATAAAAGCCATCATATCTGATTCATTTATAAGAAGTGTATAAAGGTCAAGAATAGCTTTTATCTCTCTAGCATCAAAAAAACTCGTGCCACCTTTACGCTTACATGGAATATTTAACTCTCTTAATCCAACTTCTATACCATCAGCAGAGGAGTTATTTCTAAATATTACGGCTATCTCCTCTAAAGGGGTTTGAGTATTTTTTATCTGAGATGCCATAGCATGATATTGGTCAAAAAGTTCATCATAAGCAAGAAGTTTTGGAGATTGTGCATCAAAAACTCTAGTTACTTCTAATTTTTTAGGGTAAATCCTTTCATTATGTTCTATTACTCTTGTAGCTAAAGATAAGATAGGATGAGATGAACGGTAGTTTTTTGTTAAAGTATGTACTTTTGCATCTGGAAATTTCTTTGAAAAAGAGCCTATTATAGATATATCAGCTCCATTAAAAGCATAAATACTTTGGTCATAATCTCCTACACAAAAGAGAGATGGTGGCTTCATCGCTTCTATAAGTGTACCTTGCAAAGCATTTGTATCTTGATATTCATCAACTAATACCTCTTTATATCCTAATTCATGAGTTTTACACATTTCACGAAAATTAAGAAGAAGGTCATTAAAATTTACAAATCCATACTCTTTTTTAAGTTTTTCAAACTCATCAACAACATCGGCATATATAAGAGCAAAATTTTCATGTTCAGGATACTTGTCTTTTATCCAATCTTCAAAGGTTTTATGGAGTTCTGTATTTTGATAAAAGGAGTACATATCATAAAGATAGTTTCCTCCATAAGGAGTTATCTCTGCCCCTATATGGTCAAAAGAGCGCTTTTCAAATACACTTCTAAAAAGTGTTTTTAGTTCACGTTGCTGTTTTAATACAACTCTATGGTCTTGTTTTTTGAGCCATCTATAAGAGACTGCATGAAAAGTTCCTGCATCTATCTTCCCTGCAATACTATTTCCAAAAAAAGAAGCGACCCTTTCAACCATCTCAGCAGCAGCTTTATTTGTAAAGGTAAGAAGAAGTATCTCATTTGGTTCGACACCTTTACCAAGAAGATGAGCAATACGTCCAACAATAGTAGAGGTTTTTCCTGTACCTGCTGAAGCTATAATAAGGTTTTGTGAATCTAAAGAGGTAGCAGCTAAATATTGCTCTTTATTTAAACGAGATAGTGGCATATAAAATAACTCCAATATAAATTTAGAGTTAGATTATACACTCTTTATAGTGAAAACCTATGTTTTATTCCAAGAACTAGTTTATCTTCATCAAAGTATAAAGAGAGTGGGTATTCTCTGTTATGCACAAAATACCCCGTAGCAAATCCAACCAATGCCCCAACAATAACATCACTTTGCCAATGTGCTTGGTCTTTTACTCGTCCTACCATCTGATAAGCTGTTAATAACCATAAAGAGTGTACCATAGGATAATCTTCTTGATACTCTAATATATAAGGTGTTATTAGTGCTGTCATTCCTGAAACATGCCCACTAAAGAAACTTGCACCTCCCTCTCTCCATTGGTCTGGATTTTCAGCATCTCGTGGACGCTCTCTACCTGCTAAAGTTTTTGTACCCTCTGCTAAAAGTTGAGAAAGTACCCCACTCTCAAGTGCTTTCCATGATGTCATACCAAGTCGACTCTCCGTACCTTCATACATAGTTGTAGCGATGATAGCATAGACTGAGTATTTAGGAACATTATAATGTGCTCCCCAAAAACCATTATTATCTAAGGTTACTTTTTTATCTAGTTGATAGGCTGAGAGAGAACCTATTACTAGCAATAGTGTTAGTAAGTATTTCATTAATATCCTTTTGTTATTTTTAAATAGTTATCTCAAAAACCTACGATTATCATTCATAACATCTAAAATAATCTTACTCTCTACTTGAGTATCTTTTATTTTTTTATAACTACTATTGTCTCGTATCTCATTTTTAAACATCTTGTTTGGTAGATTTGAGAATATATAGCTATGTTTATCGGTTACTATCGCATTATTATTCCAATTAGATGTAAAAGTATACTCTCTATGAAAATCTTTAGAAAAAAGATTATAACCATTACTATAATCTGAACTACTATTTTTAACACCTAAAAGAGTTAAAAGGGTTGGTACAACATCGTTGTGACTTGTTAAAAGATTACTATAATTAAGAGGCAGATCTACTTTCATATCTTTTGGAAGTTTTATGATAAGTGGAGCGTTTATCTGTGCGTTTGAGAATGCTGAGTTATGCCCAAAATAACCATACTCATAAAACTCTTGCCCATGGTCAGATGTAAAGATGATAAGTGCATCATCATAAAGATTTTTCTCTTTAAGTTTTGCTATCATCTCTCCAAAAAGTTTATCGTTATAATAAACAGCATTTTTATACCCTGCAAGAATAGATTTTATATCTTTATCACCCTGTTTGACTGTGAGATAGTTTATATCTTCATTTTTTGCATGAAATTTATTAAACTCTGGTGGAAAAGAGTATCCATGAGGAGAGTCTAAGAAAATAAAACTAAATATCGGTTTATCTTTTTCATATTTCTCAACTTGATTTAAAAAGTATTGAGAACTTTCTCTATCTTTCTCCCACGGAGAGCCTTTAAAATCATCTTTTATAGAGTCTTGAACATTCACATAACAAGTTTTTCTAAACTCTGGCCAGTTTGTATTTGTGGAGGAGATAATATCTATATGATAGTTCAAATCTTGTAAAACATCAAAAAGTACAGAACCCTGATTTGCATTTAAAAATGAGAACCAATAGGTTGAATTTACCCCATACATCAAAGAAAATATCCCAAAACGAGTTGCATTTCCTCCACTTCTATGGTTATTAAAAACTAGAGACTCTTTTTTAAACTGTTCTATATTTGGAGCTGTTTCTTTATTTAGTATGCCATTTCTTACTGCATCACTTGCAAAGATAAAAATATTAATCTTTTTACTCTCTTTTTGTATCTCTATTGGATGAAGTGGATAGTTAAGTTTTGCTTTTGTTTTTATAATATTTTGAGTCTGTACCTCTGGTTTATAGTTAAAATATTTATATGCCATTCTATTAAATGTTAATGGTTGATAAAGAGGTATTACTTTAAAGTTTGAGATTAATTCATTTTTAGAAAAGAGTGATAAAAGACCATAGGATACTTTTTCACTTAAAATAATAAACAAAAGAGGGATAGTAATAACTCTATTTATCTGTCTATTTAATTTTAGTTTATATGCCTCGTGAGCTTGAAAAAGTTTTTTAATAAGATATATCTCTAAAGAGATAAAACCTACAACAAGAAAAACTACAAATACAATAGGTGCAACTCCCAACTGAATAGAATCAAGAGCATCAGGTGATGTTAATATATTTAAAACCATCGCATTGATATGAAACTTATATAATCTAAATATAAAAAAATCTACCATCAAAGAGAGATTTGTCACAACAAAAAGAGTTGTAGCAATATAAAATATAAATTTTTCTGTAAAAGTGAAAAGAAAAAGCACTATATAAAAAACTATGTATAAGATTACAGCACTAGAGATAGCACCAAAGAGAGTTAGAGTAAAACTAAGGGCTGAATAGTTTTCATTATAGGAGAGGAAAAGAGTAAATATAGCGATGGTAAATGCTATATTTATCTTAAAAAAGAGAGAAAAATTACTGTTTTTTAAAAATTGTTTACTCATCCATTAAACCCAACTAAAATCTTATAAAGAGAGTGTGCATCATCACGTCCACAAACCTCTCGAATAGAGTGCATTCCATATGTTGGTAGACCTATATCTAGTGTTTCTATACCCAATCTTGTGGCTGTTATAGGTCCTATTGTTGAACCACAACCCATATCACTTCTTGTTACATAGTTTTGTAAAGGTTCTCCAAGTGCTGAGGCAACATTCATAAATTTTGAAATAGTAGTAGAGTTTGAAGCATATCTTTGATTTGCATTTACTTTTATTACTACACCTTTATTTATTTTTGGGCTATGCTCAGTGTCATGTTTTGAAGGAAAGTTTGGATGAATAGCATGGGCATTATCTGCACTTATAAGAACTGAACTTCGTATCATCTGCATATAATCTTCATAATCATTAAACATACGGCGAAGAGTATTTTCTAAGAAACTTCCCCCTGCTCCACTTGTAGATTCACTCCCAACCTCTTCATGGTCACTTGCTATAAAAAGCATCGGTGTATCATCACTTATACTACAAATACTTAACATCCCCACATAACAGCTTAAAAGATTATCTAATCTAGCACTAGCGATAAAATCATCTTGTAACCCTACAAAGGAAGCTTTTTGAGTATCGTAAAAACTTAACTCACTAGCATATAGTTCTTTAACGTCTAATATCTCTAATTTTGAGAGTTGCCATCTTATAAAATCCTCCATCTCAAACTCATCATCTGTTGTCAAAATAGGTGATATATCTGTCTGTTTATTTATCGTTTTATCTTTATTTGCTTTATCATCTAAATGGATAGCTAAAGAGGGAATGATAGCGATAGATTTTTGCACATCTATAAGTGTATCTTTTATAATATTTTGAGAGTTAAGATAAGAAACTCGTCCAGCTATACTTAAATCTCTATCAAACCAAGGATTTAAAAGCAATCCACCATAAGGCTCAACTCCAAACTTCACAACACCATGCTCTTTTATAACTGGATTTGGTTTCAATTTGAGATTTGGTGAATCTGTATGTGCTCCAACCATCGTATAATTTTTCACTGTTTTTGGGTAAGTAAAAGCTATCACACTAGAGTCATTTCGAGTAACATAATACTTTTTTCCAGCTACTAACTCCCATCTATCTGTTTCCATTAACTTTTCAAATCCTGCATTTTTAAACATCATACTCATATTTTTTGTAGCATGAAAAGGTGTTGGGGAAGCATCTAAAAAACCTAGTAAACCATTGTTAAAATCTTGTTTTTCCATAATATCTCTTTTTTCTAATCTTAGCACAGTAATATTAAAGTCTTACCTAATCCCATCTAAGTTATAATAGAAACAAAAAGGTTAAAAATGAATACAGAAGAACTAGATAAAAAATATATATTGCCTACTTATGCAAGAGTGGATGTAGAGTTTGTTAGTGGTCAAAATGCAAGATTGACAGATAGTAATGATAAAAATTATATAGATTTTACTTCAGGTATCGGTGTTGTAAGTGTCGGTCATGCAAATAGTCGTGTAAATAATGCTATCACAAAACAGCTCTCAAATATAACACATATATCAAACCTCTATAACATAGCTCCCCAAGCTTTAGCTGGTCAAAAGATAGTTCAAGCTAGTGGCTATGATATGCAATGTTTCTTTGGAAATAGTGGTGCAGAAGCGAATGAGGGAGCTATAAAAATAGCTCGTAAATATGGTGAGATAGATGGTGAAGTAAAAAGATATAAAATCATTACACTTAAACACTCTTTTCACGGTCGTACTATAACAACAGTAAAAGCAACAGGACAAGAGTCTATGCACAACTATTTTGGTCCTTTTCCCGATGGTTTTGTATATGCTGATAGTATGAATGATATTGAGAATCTACTTGATGACCATACTTGTGCTGTTATGATTGAACTAGTACAAGGTGAGGGAGGAGTCCAACCTCAAGATAAAGAGCAAGTACAACATCTAGCAAAGCTTCTAAAATCAAAAAATGTTCTCCTTATAGTAGATGAAGTACAAACAGGTGGATTTAGAACAGGTGAATTTACTGCATCTCAACTCTACAATATTGAACCAGATATTATAACTTTAGCAAAAGGTATAGGTGGAGGTGTTCCAGTAGGTGTAGTTATGACAAGCTTAAAAGATGTTTTAACTGCTGGTGACCACGGTTCTACATTTGGTGGAAACTACCTCAGTTCAACTGCTGTTTGTGAAGTTATCGATATTTTAAGTGAATATAAAGAAGACGGGAAACTTACAGAAACAATAGAATATTTCAACCAAAAACTAGAGCTATTTTATAATGAAAACAGTTCTCTATTTACTCAAAAAGTTGGAATTGGAATGATGTGTGGTCTTCGTGTTATAGATGCCGATACACTTACAAAAATTGTAAATAATGCTAGAGATAATGGTGTAATGCTTCTAAAAGCTGGACGTAATACTTTAAGATTTTTACCACCATTAACTATAACAAAAGAGGAGATAGATGAGGGATTTAACTCACTCTATCAAGCGATAAAAAGTATATAATTACTCATTAACTATATACCCATTTTTTATTTTATTTTGTTGAGATAACATATAGATATTTTTTGTTATCTCCTCATTTGTTACCTTTTTCTGCACAAGCATCTCACCAAGTAACTCTATCTGTTTTTTCATATCTTCTATCTGTTGCGTTTCTGATAACTTAAAATCTCCAGCTATCATCTCTAACTTAATCTGAGACTTTGTATAATCAGTTTTAATCTGTTCTATTTCAGAGATAAGTTTTTGACTAACAGTAAATATATCTAAAACATTATCTTTATACCCCTCAAACTCTCTCATCTTTTGAGAGGATATACTCATCTCTCTGTTTATTACCTCATTATAGTTTTGAATAGTATGTAACCGCTCTTCACTTTTTTCTAAATCTCTCAAAACGGCTTCACTAATAAGTTTTAAGGACTCTGTTTTACTTTCCAAAGGCTTAGTAAAATCTTTTAGCTGTTGCATAATAGTTTTATTTATAGAGAGTGCTATATCATTTGAGATATTTGTTATACTAATAAGATTATTTTTAAGAGTTTTACTCTCATCTAACATCTGTTGACGACTTTGAACAATTTTACTTAAATCATCTTGCAGATGATTGAAATGGTCTTGATTCGCTATTCTTAATATATCTATATGTTTATGAATTATACTATCTAACTCTGGCATCTTTAACTCTGTAAACTCTCGAAACGAGATGGAAACATCTTCATAAAGAATAGATAATTCATCAAATTTACTTAAAAATTTTGTCTGTGTTAATTGGATAGATTCTAAAGCTTTTATATCTACAATCAATCTCTCTATCACCTCATTTTGTGCTTTTTGTTCATCTTGAGAAAGCAGTGCAATCTTTCCATCTAAAATAGAAAGAGAATTTTTAAAACTATCTATCTGCTCTAACAGATTATTTTGAAACTGTGTCTCATCATCTATCTTTTGTATCTGATTTACAATTGTTAAAACAATATACAAAAAAATAGAAACAATCATAGGTAAAAAAGATTCTCTTAACAATAAAATTAGATCATCTATTTGAGGTTGGATAATAAAATGAAGTAAACTCCCCATAACCCCTATACCCAATATTATAGAACTATAATCTATCTTATATTGATTCTTAAAAGCCATAATTTGACGTACAAAAAGAACACCCATAATAATAAAAAGCACTATCAAATCTATTTTAAACATAGTTCAATATCTCCTTAGGATTATCTATAACTATCTCATATTCTTCTTTAGGTGAAAACCCCCATGTAACAAATATAGCATTTATATTGGCATTTTTAGCACTTATCATATCTTTATGACTATCGCCTATCATAAAAGCACTCTCTATTTGAGAGTTAAGACTATATCTATCTAGGATAATATTTAACATCTCTGGGTTTGGTTTTGAGTTACTTACCTTATCGGAACCAATTACCATATCAAACATATCAACAATACCTAAATAGGAGAGCATTCTTATTGCAAACTGTGTTGGAGCATTTGTTGCAACAGAAAGTTTAACTCCCTCTTTTAAAAGTTCCTGAAGCATCTCTAATACTCCATCATAAAGATAGGGATTTTGAATACATTGAGTAGTATAATGTTGCTCGAAAAGTTCTGCATCTTTTCGCTCATAAGATTCTGTGTTATAAAAAAGCTTTGGTAGATTTCGCTCATCTCTATTAATAACATCTGCAATATAAGTTTCACTAAGCGGTGCTAAATTATGATGCTTTTCTCTCACATAATTAACAGATATAGTAATATCTTTTTTAGAGTCGATAAGTGTTCCATCCATATCAAAAATAACTATTTTCATATATTGGCTATCTCATCTTTTCATATATTTCAGCAAGTGCATCTACAAAAAGCTGACTATCGTTAGGGCATCTACATACTCTATACTCTTTGAAACCTAACTCTTCAGCTATCTCTCTATACTCTATCTCAAGCTCGAAATCTGTTTCAGAGTTATCGATAGTAAAAGCGATAGGAAATATAATAACACCTTTATTTCTAACATTTTTCAACTTATCTAACAAAGAGGGTTTGAGCCATGCCATAGGACCAACTTTTGATTGATATGCTATGTGAACATCATGGAAGTTCATATTCTCTTCCTGCATCATCTTTTTTAAAATATCTACATGACGTACTATATGCTTCTGATATACATCCCCTTTATCTACTATCTTTTGAGGTAAGCCATGTGCTGAAAATATAATATCAAAATCTTTATACTCATTTAACTCTACACTTTTTTTGATACTCTCAAGAATAGATTTATTATAGCTTTTGTTCTCAAAAAAATGTTTTGTCTCTACTAAAATAGCATTACCATCAGAATTATGATAGTGTGATTCAAAATCTTCTAAAGAGGATTTTGTTGTAGTTGTAGATTGTTGAGGATAGAGAGGAATAAGATATATTTTATCTACATTTTGAGGATGAAGTCTCTCTATCACTTCATCTGCAAAAGGGGGAGTATAACGCATCACAAAATCAACAATAATATCTTCACCTAATTTTTCTTGAAGTTTCTTTACTAGATTTTTTGTATGTCCAACAATAGGAGACTTCCCCCCTATCTGTTTATATATATCTTGAGAATTTTCTGTTCTCATAAATGTAATCATACTACCAACAAAACTACGTAAAATATCACTTTTCATCGTTAATATATTTTTATCTTGAAACATATTTGTTAAAAACATCTCAACTTCATCAATATTATTTGGCCCACCCATATTTAGTAAGATTATCGCTTCTTTTTTCACTATTTTATCCATCTATTATTGTTTTATTTTCTCTATAACTTTTGCACTTACTCTATATTTATCACTCTGAATATCAAAAATATCATCTTTTCTTAGGACTGATATATCTATAACTTTTTTATCTTTGGAAAGTTGTGCAAAACCTACCTTTGATTTTAGTGTAGGATTATTTACATCTAACATCTCTTGCAATGATTCTAACTTATGCTTTGCTCTATTAAAAGAGGAATTTATTATGTATGGAAACTGTTCGCTAACATTTTCTATATCTTTTTGAGCATTTTGTAATTTATGCTCTATAATCTGTTCAAATCTCATCCCAACTGCTTCAATCTCTTGCATTTTATTTTCCAATCTCTTTTCTATTGAGTGTTGTGTATAAAGATGCGAAAGATGATTTAACTCCTGTGTTTGTTGTATGATTTTTTGAGAGAGTAGTTGAGTCATTTGAGATGAGAGAGAATCTAAATATTGGTAAAGTTCATCACTATCTGGTAATGCTATCTCCATAGCGATACTAGGAGTACCAGCCCGAACATCTGCCACAAAATCACTAATAACCCAATCTATCTCATGCCCAACAGCTGAAATAATAGGAGTCTTGGCACTAAAGATAGCATCAGCTACTCTCTCTTCATTAAAAGCCCACAAATCTTCCATACTTCCACCACCACGCCCAACAATAATAATATCATAATTATTTTGTTTATCTGCATAGTTGATTGCTTTAGCTATCTTGAGAGAAGCACTCTCCCCCTGCACTAAAACATCATAAATATCTATCTCAAGAAGTTTATATCTTTTATTTGCTACTCGTAGCATATCTTGAAGAACTGCACCTGTTGCAGATGTGATTAAAGCTATTTTTTTAGGAAAAGGTGGAAGTTGTTTTTTTATACTCTGCTCAAAATAACCCTTTTGAGAAAGTTTTTGTTTCAGTTGTTCATACGCTAAAGACAATGCACCCTGCCCTGATGGTTGAATATTAAAACAATTTATTTGATACTCTCCACGAGGTTTATAAAGTGTAATAGCCCCGTTTAAAATAACTTTCAGACCCTCTTTAAGTTGAAATCTTAACTTTGAAGCATTCCCTCGAAACATAACAGCTTTCAAAGTTGAACTACTATCTTTAAGGGTAAAATATATATGACCACTATTGTGAAAAGTGATACGGGAAAGTTCTCCCTCAACCATAACATGACTAAAACTCTCCTCTAGGAGAGATTTAATCTGTTCATTTAATGAAGATACACTATGTGTGTACATAAAAACTTGTTACTTTTTTCTAGCGATAAGAAGAGTCGATATATCCATAGAAAAGCTTTTTGTATAAAGCATCTCAAAACCAGCTGACTCTAACTCATTTTGCATATTTTCTACTGTTGAAAAATCTTCTATTGAGTTAGGTAAATACTCATAAGCTTCTATATTTTTAGAGATAAAACCGCCAACTTTTGGAAGAATTTTATTTGTATAAAAGTTCATAATCTTTCCTAAAAATGATGGATTTTCATTTTTCATAAACTCTAGTATAACTACTAAACCATCTTTTTTAAGCACACGATTAAACTCTTGTAAAGCCTCTTCTCTCTCTACAACATTTCTTATACCATATGTGATACTTAAAATATCAGCACTAGAATTCTCTAAAGGGATCTCTGTTGCTTTTGAGATATAATAGTTAAAATCTGGATATTTTTCACGAGCAACCCCAACCATACCAACCGATGGGTCTACTCCAACTATCTCTTTAATTTCAATATTTTTTTTCTCAGCTCTTTTTTGCCAAAAATCCATCATATCACCTGTACCACAAGCAACATCTACTATCTTATCTAACTCTTTTTTTGCAGAATATTCAAATGCTAAATCACAAGCTTTACGTCTCCAACTTTTATCTACACCCATACTCATTACACGATTTGCAGTATCATATGTTGGTGCAATATCATCAAACATAGAAACTATTTTTTCCTGTTTACTCTCTTCATTAGCCATATTTTATCTCCTTTTCATCCACATAATTATATCTTGTGTCTCTTTTTCTATATTTAAAATCTCTAAATCTTCTTCTAACTTTTCAAACCCATTTTCACCACCAAATTTAGGAGCTAAATAGCAAAGATAAAAATCAGTAATATCACGAGTTAGTTCAAACATTTTAGATGTTCCCTCTATCATAATATTTTTATATTGTGTCACTCTTGATAAATTATCTTCTATATAAACAGTTCTATTTTCAACATAAAAAAGTGGTATAGTTTTATCAAAATCATTACATCTTGAAAAAATCAAAATATCGGGTGCTTTTCCATCTACTAATCTTGCATCAAGAGTTGGTCTATCTACTCTTACAGTATTGCCACCTATCACTAGTAAATCACAAACATCTCTCATAGCATGTACATTTTTTCTCGATTTTTGAGAACTTACTATCCCATTATCCATACTACCATCTAATCTTTGCGCCCATTTAAAAAATACAAAGTTTTTATTTTTCCAAAGTTTAAAAGGTTCTAGTAGATGATTGCATCTCTCTTCCAATATTTTTTCATATACCTCTACCCCACTCTCTTGTAACATTAAGTTTCCATTTGAAGCTTCTTCATTGAAATCACTTGAACCTACATATACTTTTTTTATACCTAATTGAGATATTAAAGAGGCACAAGAGGGAGTTCTTCCTATATGGGAACATGGTTCTAAAGTTGTATATAAGGAAATATTCTTAAAAATATTTTTATGATTTGAGAGTAGATAGAGATGAATTTCTTTAGAGGAGATGATATTTAATATTTTATCATCTTGTGTAAGTTTGTAATAGGCATCTTTTAAAGCCATAACCTCACCATGAGGCTCTCCAGCTTTTTGATGAGCATTAATAGCTAGAATTCCACTATTTTGACCAACGATGCAACACCCAACTGCTGGATTTGGATATGTTAAACCTTGATATTTCCAAGCCTCTTGTAAGGCTAAATCCATATAAAAGTTAGAATCTATTACCATTCAAAATATGTTTTAGCTTTATTTATATCGTTAAATTCTACTGTAATATTTTCATTTTCATTAGTAGTAACTATTATATTAGAACCATCAACATCCGTTAAAATTCCTCTCACTTTCTCTTTATCTGAGTAAAGTAAAGATACTTTTTCACCTATTGATTTTTTAAAATGAGAAATAGTTGTTAGCTTTCGTTCTATTCCAGCTGTACCAACTTCCAATCGATAATCACTAGAAACTGGAGGTGTAACATCAAGTAATGGAGAGATAAGATGAGTAAGCTCAACACATTTATCAAGACTGACACCTGCTCTTTTTCCATCCTTAACTTCAGTTGAGATAACACTCACACGATAGATAGTTTCATCATTTTCATTTACAACAACTGTATCATATAACTCTAAATCAACCGATTTCACTAATGATTTAATATCACTTTCAAGACTCATCTGAGCTCTCCTTTGCTATCTGTTTAAATAGATCATCTAATTTTTGTGTACGTGCAAGTTGTTCATCAAACTCAAATGTAAATTTAGGACAACGATACCAACCTTGATCTTTTAAGCAGTATGTTTCAACAATAGGACGAGCTTTTCTCAATAATTTAAGATAATCTCGCTTTTCTTGTTCTGTATATTCATTTGGATTTATATAAACTTTTGCATCACTTTTACCACGAGAACAAACAACTTCAATAATATTTAAATCATGAAGTCTTTTATCATTCATCGAACCAAGTGCTTGAGGAACTAACTCTAAGAGAACTGATTCAGTTCTCTTAAGTTTTATCTGAGCTTCAGTCATCTATAAAGAAACTTTTTGCTCAACTTTTTTGAATGTTTCAAGAACATCGCCTGGGCGTACATCGTCATAACCACTAATAACAACACCACATTCATAACCGTTACCAATCTCTTCAACATCATCTTTGAAACGTTTAAGTGAAGTAAGTTCACCTTCGTAATATACAACACCATCACGAATAACACGAACCATACCACCACGAATAAGACGTCCATCAACAACAACAGAACCAGCAACAACACCTTTAGGTATTTTAAATACTTCTCTAACTTCTGCTTGACCTGTATTTTCTTCTGTATATTTTGGAGCCATCATACCAGTAAGCATACCAGTAATATCATCTATAAGTTGATAAATAATAGAGTAAGTTTTAATCTCAACATTTTTCTGTTTTGCACTTGCTTTTACCGCACCAGTTGGACGAACATTAAATCCAAGAAGCACACAATTTTCAGAGTTATTTACAAGTTCAACATCATTTTCAGTAATACCACCAACACCACTAGAGATAATATTTACTTTAACTTCATCATTTCTAAGTGCTGTAATAGATGATTTAATCGCTTCAAGAGTACCATGAACATCTGTTTTAAGAACAACTTTAAGAGATTTAAGTTTACCCTCTGCTATCATAGCTGTCATATCTTCTAATGAAGATTTCATACTTACTGAAAGCTCTTTATGTCTATCATATTCATGACGTTTAAGTGCAAACTCTTTTGCTGCTTTATCACTTTCCATAACCATCATAATTTCACCAGATGCTGGAACTTCATTTAATCCTGCAATAACGGCTGTATGAGAAGGTAAAAGAGATTTAATCTGTTTTTTATGCTCATCCATCATCGCTTTAACACGACCATATGAAGCACCACATACTACATAATCACCAACTTTAAGAGTACCATTTTGAACGATTACAGTTGCAACTGGACCACGACCTTTTTCAAGTGATGATTCTATTACTGCTGCTTTAGCCATAGCATTTTCATTTGCTTTAAGTTCTAAAATTTCAGCTGTTGTAAGTATATTTTCAAGTAAATCATCAATACCCATTCCAGATTTAGCAGATACAGGAACAAATTCAACATCTCCACCCCAATCAACTGGATTGATACCATGTTCAGCCATCTGACCCTTAACCATATCTGGTTGAGCTGTCTCTTTATCCATTTTATTTAATGCAACAATTATTGGAGCACCTGATTCTTTTGCAAGTTTAATAACTTCAAGAGTTTGAGGTTTTACACCATCATCAGCAGCAACAACGATTACTATAATATCTGTAATCTCTGTACCTTTTTCACGCATATGACTAAATGCAGCATGACCTGGTGTATCTATAAATGTGATAGCTTTACCATGTTGTTCAATAGTATAAGCACCTATATGCTGAGTAATTCCACCAGCTTCACCATCTGTTACTTTTGCTTCACGAATAGCATCTAAAAGAGAAGTTTTACCATGGTCAACATGACCCATTATAGTAATAACAGCTGGACGTTCAGTTGCATCTGGATCTACTTCAATATCCTCTTCAACATGAGTAAATTCATCTTTTGGATCGATAATAGTTACTTCAATACCGAACTCTTCAGTTAAAATTTCTATCTCATCATTTCCAAGAAAATCATTTTTAGTTTTCATTATACCAAGATCAAAAAGAACTTTAATAATATCAGACATTGGTCGTTTTAATGCTTCTGCAAACTCATAAACACGAATATCTTCAGGAATCTCTACATGAGTAACTACTTCCTCTTCTTGAGTCGCTTTTTTATACTTTTTCTTTACATCTTTACGAACTTTTCTACCACGTGGAGCAGATTTTTTGTTTCCATTTCTACCTGCTGGTTTTGGTTGTCTCGGTTTTCTTTGCTCTTCTGCTGGAAGAGTTGCTCTCTCTGTTGAATTTAAATCTAAAAGAACAACTTGATTATCCATATCCATAGACACATCACTCATAGAACCACCAAAAATATCTATACGTCTACCTTGTTCTTGTTTACTCGCTGTACGATTTGATTGTTTTGTTCTTTTCTTTTGTGCTAATTCAGCTAAAACCTCTGCACTCATCTTTCCATATGAAGAAACTGATGCCTGTTTTTGAGGAAGATTATAATTTTCTTCAACTCTTGGCTTCTTTTTCTTAACAATTTTAAGACCAGTTTTTTTAATCGTTGGAGCTGATGCTTTAACTATTTTAAGAGTAGTTTTAGGAGTTCTTTTTACTGTTTCTGGTTTCTTCTCCTCTTTCTTTTCCTCTGTTTTAATCTCTTTATTTTCTAAAGTAATTTTTTCTTCACTCTCTTTTTTCTCAGAAAGAGTTTCTTCTTTACCTTCTTTAGATGTTTCCTCTTTTGAGGCACTACTTACAACTTTTTTAGTTGCAACTTTAACAGTTTTTACTTCTGTTGTAGAACTATCATTTTGCTCACCATTCATTATGAAATTTGCTAATTTCTCTGCTTCTTCCATTGTAACGGTACTTTGAGCTGATTTTACTTCAATCTTTAAATCTGTTGCTTTTTTTAGGACATCCTTAGAAGCTATTCCTAGCTCCTTTGCAATTTCATGTACTTTAACTTTTTCTGCCATCAGTGATGATCTCCTTTAATCTGTTCATAAATTTATCTTTATCACCACCTCTGCATTGTCGCATCAGTGCTTTTAAAACTTTTTTTTCTTGGTAAACACAATTGTTACATAAATAAAAACTTCTACCATTTTTACTAAATTCTTTTATAGAACCATCTATACACTGTAATCTATATAATTTATCTTGTATTTCTCTCTCTCGACAAGAGATACACATTCTAATAGGTAAATGCAATTTTGCCACCATTATATCTAATTTTTACTTTAATTAGAAAGATTATCGTTGGATAATCAATCCATCATTATCAAAATCTAAAATTTTTACTGCAAAATCTGGAAACTTCTGTTTCAATCTATTTGCAATCATCGCTGCATCATCATCATAAGCCATAGAAAAAAATGTTGAACCACTTCCTGAAAGTGTACTCATTAAAGCACCACTTTCATAAGCAACTTTTTGTACACTAAAAAGTTCTGGTAACGATTTCATTCTCGCTTTTTGATGAAATCTATCTTGTGCTGCCAATTTTAACATCTCCCAATCTTCATTAAAAAATGCTGCAACAGTCAAAGCACTATGTGAAAGATTATATATTGCATTCTCTTTTGAATAAGATTTTGGGAGAAGTGTTCTTGCTTTTGCTGTACTCATCTGTTTATTTGGAATAACCACAATAGCTTTCAAATAATCTGGAAGATGTTTACGTTGTGAAAATACTTTATTTTTTTCAATCGTAGCAGTATTAAACCCACCCATTACAGCAGGTGTAATATTATCAGGATGTGGTTCATACACTAAAGCATGGTTTAATATACGTCGTTTAGAAACTTTAATCCCAACAGCTTCATGAGCACTTGCAATAGCACTTACAATAACTGCTGAAGAACTTCCTAAACCTCTTGACATCGGTATTTGATTATAAAAAGTAAACTTAAAATTCTGTTTCTTTTTTGTTAAACGGGAATAGTGTTCATTAAAGATGCTTATAAAAAGATTATTTCCTTTTAATCTTGGGTTGTTTTCACCCTCACCTTTAATATTAACACTAAAAAACTTAGAGTGATGAAACTCTACTTTATTACATAAATCTACGGCTAATCCTAATGAATCAAATCCTGGTCCTAGATTAGCACTTGTTGCTGGTACACTTACTATCAATTATCATCCTATCCAACAGCCCCTATAATATATAAAGGTTCTGTATTTGTGCTAAACTCATTATACTCTAATACAGTAGGAAGTTCAAACTTTACCTCTTGTATATTTTCTAGTTTTTGAGTTTTAATTTCTAATGAGACTTTAACAAAATGTAACTTTCCAATCGCTTTTATTGGTCTGTTTTGATTAAATTTAAATGCATCTGTTGCATATAGTGGTATTTTTTTTAAAATACTTAATGACTTTAAAAAAATGTAGGCAACTTTAATAGCCATAAAACTACCTGGTCCATTTGCATAAAACATCTTTTCAACAATAAATTCTTCAAATAACTCTTGAAAAATAATTGCTAATATATCTGAACTTTTTTTATCACTTACTATTGTTTTAATAAGAGAACCATTTTCATATACCCCTATTTGAATAGGGGAACTTAATGCTATCAATAAAATATCTACTTTTTTATTATGCATAGGCTTTTTCTAACTCTGCTGTTTTTGCACCAACTAATTCAACTATCTCATAATTTTCTGGACTTTTTAAAAGTTCTAATGTCAGCTTGTGATTTAAATCATGACTTCCAGCTAATGCTTCATAATTTCCAATGAAATTCATACCAACAAGAGACATATCACCTATTGCATCTAAAATTTTATGTCTTACAAACTCATCTTCAAAACGAAGCCCTTCTGGATTTAAAATCTTTTTTTCATCTAAGACTATCGCATTTTCTAGTGAACCACCGAGAGCTAAACCTTTTGAACGAAGATATTGTACTTCATGTAAAAAGCCAAATGTTCTTGCTCTTGAAATCTCTTTTTTATAACTATCTTTTGTAAATTTAAGTATATAAGCTTGTTCATTGATAACTGGATGAGGAAATTTAATTGTAAAATTATATTTTAAATCAGAAGCTGGAGAAAGTTTTACATATTTATCTCCCTCAACAACTTCTATCTCTTTTTTAATTCTCATTATCTTTTTAGGTACATCTAACTCTACTATACCTGCTTCATCAAGTAACATACAAAAACTTGCACTACTACCATCCATTACAGGTACCTCATCTGCATCTACTATAATTTTTAGATTGTCTATACCATAAGCATAAACAGCTGATAAAAGGTGTTCTATTGTAGAGATTACATAACCATCTTTTCCTATTACTGTCGCCATCTTTGTATCCACAACATTTTCAGGCTTTAAAGCTATTGCTACATCTACATCATTACGATAAAAAATGATACCACTATTTGAGGCTAATGGTTCTAATCTTAACTTAACTGGTGAGCCTTTATGTAAACCAATTCCAACTAGTTCAACAGCTTTTTTTATAGTGGTTTGATACATTTTAAATCCTTTTAAACTTTTAGTTTCTATCTATGATTTTTTTAGCATTTTTAATAATATTTGTAATATTAATTCTAATCCAATCTTTGTCCATCCACTCTTGAGGACGAACCTCTATACCTTGAACTAATACACCAAAATGAAGATGGTCACCCATAGCATAACCACTTTTTCCTGTATTTGCTATTACAGTTTTAGCTTTAATATTCTCATCCGAATTTATTTTAATACTTGAACAATGTCCATATATTGTATATAAACCCAATCCATGACTAATCATAGGCATATGACCATATAAACCATTAAAATCAGCATATACAACCTCCCCACCATTTTGAGGCTTAATTTTTGCCATAGAATTACTCGCTAAGTCTAAACCTAAATGATAAGATTCACTTATATAATCTCCATCATAAAAATATTTTCTATGGTCTCCAAACCTAGCAACCACTTGTGCATTTTTAAGTGGGTACATTCTGTTCATCTTAAAATCACTTATTCGTTCATCTGAAACTTTTGATGACAACTCATGAATTAAGACTTCATTTTTAGCTCGAACATCTTCATTAATAATTCTAAACTGTTCAAGTGAATTATCCACACCTTGAGTCTCTACAAACTCCTCTGCTAAATCAGCAATTTTCCCTTTTAAAAATCTATCACTTAATTTTATATTTGAAACTTTATAATATTTCTCTTTTAAATATAAAGGTATATATGCTTTTGCTATATTTCCAGCAAAATCTTTTGCAATGACAGTTGCTTTAAAACTATCATTCATAAGTGGCCATGCTAAAAGAGAGATATAATATCCATCTTTATAAAACTCTTCCACTTTAAATTTTTTACCATTTGTAGACTCTATATATATTTCATCTATATTTTCATCTTCAGCTTTAAAAATAACAACTGCTGAACCACCCTTCGAAATTTTATAAGAGTGACTTACTATATTTAAACGAGGTCTTCGCTTATCAATATTAAGTTTATATTTTTTAATAACTCTATTTCCTTTTAAAAAGTCCCATTTACTTGTATCTGTTGCTTCAACTATTAATGTTACTGTTTTTTCTTTAATTGCATAGATGTTTCGAGGAGCTTTAATCTCTAATTTTGTAGCACCTTCTGGAGATAAAAAATGTTCATCCACTATAACTATTTCATTATCTTGACTTTTAAGAGTTACTTTATAAGCACCTAATCCACTTGTATCATCAATAGAGATATTTAATGGTTTTTTCAAATTCCAATATCCATTACTCTCTACATCAATAGATGGTTGTTCTCTTTCAAACATATCTGAGGTATATACAAATCCTGCTCCTGCAACTAACAAACCAAATATTAACATTCCACCAATTGGTGATTTATCTCTTCTACTCAAAACTTTTCTTCCTTATTTAATATCATAATCACTTCATTTTCTTTATCATTATTTAAAAGTATAGCTCTTTCTATATATGGTAAGAAAAATGATTCTTTTATAACTTGTTGTGCATCTTTTAAATTTGCACCTGTTCTTTTTAATTTTTCATCCGATAAAAAAAATATAGCACTCTTTGCATCATTTTCTATTTTCATCTCTTGTAACATAATCGCTTTTAGACGCAATAAAGCTAAAGAGTTAAACTCTACTATAAATTTTTGACATATTTTATAATCAGCATTATATTTAATGAGGCTAGATATTGTATCAAAAAATAGAGTACCTAACTTATTATTTCTAAAACCTTCCGATTCATCCAACAACGCCCCATAAAGTGCCGTTGCCATCTTTTTATTTATTGTAATACTATTCTGTTTAAAATAATCATATAGCTTTTCTCCGCTCATCTCAAGTTTTATACTCAAGTCAGCTGAAGGAGTATCACTTCTCTTTATCTTATCAAACCAAGGTAAAAAAGAGTATTTATATTCAATATCATTCGATTTACACACTAAAGATACTTTTTTATGAAGTGTCAATATATATGTATATAAAGCACTTCCAACAAAAAGTTTTTCACTCTCAACTACTATCTCTATATGTTTTGCATCTTCTATTTTATTTAAAATTTTATTCATTATTTACTATTATACTATTTTTATTTTTTATTCATCTTATAGACATAAGCCAATACCTCTGCAACAGCTCCAAAAAGTGCTTCAGGAATAGCTTTATCTAACTCTACTTCATTATATAAGCTTCTCGCTAATGGTGGGTTTTGTACTATATGAACATTCTCTTCTCTTGCTATTTTTTTAATCTGTTGGGCAAGATTATCTATACCTTTTGCAACAACAATAGGTGCATGTGCATTCTCTTCATCATATTTAATAGCTACTGCATAATGGGTTGGATTTGTGACAATCACATCTGCATTAGGGACTTCAGCCATCATTCTTTTTCGTGAAGCCTGCATCTGAATTTGACGAATTTTAGATTTTATAAGAGGGTCTCCCTCCATATTTTTCATCTCATCTTTAATCTCTTGTTTTGACATCTTTAAACCATCAAAATACTGTTTTCTTACTATAACTATATCTATCAATGCAAAAACAAAGATAATAAGAAGCATAACAAAAGCGATAATAATCATCTTCTCAACCAACCAATCAAGTTGGTCTGCTAAACTAAACATAGCCACAGTTGGTAACTCTTTAATAAAGAAAAAGAAGAAGATAAAACCTACACCAAGAGTTACATGAGATTTAAAAGTAATTTTTACACCCTCTATCAACTTTTTCATAGAGAAAAGATTTTTTATCCCCTTTATCGGGTCTATCTTTTTAAAATCTGGCATTATAGCTTTAGTAGTAAACAAAAAACCAAACTGAGCTAATCCAGCAACAACCCCTGCAATAGCGACAACAACAGCGATAGGCATAATGATAAGTAAAAACTCTTTCATAGTTACAACAGCTATATCTATCAAAGAGGCTTTATCTATGGTTCGACCAATTATAGAAAAATAGTATTTAAAAAGAGTAACCAGATGCTCTGCCATATAGGGAAAAAGCATTAAAAGAGATAAAATAGCCACAAAAAGAGTGATAACCCCCGAAGTATCTTGTGACTTCGGAACATTACCCTCTTTTCTGGCATCTTCTATCTTCTTGGGGGTTGGTTCTTCTGTTTTTTCAGCATCATCTGCCATATATTAAACACTTACCTCTTTAATATCTGCTATTTTCAATATGCTTTTATAGATAGAAGCTATTAAAGATTTTCTATTGTTTTTGATAGCTTCATTTTCTACATTTACCATCACATCTTCAAAAAACTTATCTAACTCAGGTTTTAAACCTAAGAGTGCATCTAGTTCCTCTTCAAAAGTTTCATAATTTTGTGCTAAAACTTTACTATATTGAGTATATAACACTTTTTCAGCATCCTCTTGTAAAAGAGATTCCTCAATTTTCATCTCTGCTAAAAGCGCTATCCCTTTTGTTATATTTGCAACTCTTTTAAATGTTGAAGAGATTTCACTAAAACCATCTGAATTTACAAGATTATTTAATGCTTCTATCTTTTTACCTATATTTAATAGCTCTCTCTCTCCTGAAGCTAATACAGCTTCCACAATAGATGGATTTACTTTATAATATTGCTTCACTCTCTCTAAAAAGAAACTCTCAAGTTTTTTCATATCAATATTTTCATAGTTTTGAGCAAGTAATGCTAAAGTTTTTGATACATCAAATGCTAAGTTATGTTTCACTGTAATACGTACCAATCCATTCACAGCACGACGAAGAGCAAATGGGTCACGTGAACCTGTTGGAATTTGGTTTATACTAAAGAGTGCTAAAAGAGTATCAAGTTTTAAACTCATCGCTACTATTGCACTCAGTGGAGTTGATGGAAGTTCACTATCCTCACCATCTGGAAGATATTGCTCTGTAATAGCTAAAGATACAGCCTCATTTTCTCCTGCAATTTTAGCATAATACCCACCCATAAGTCCTTGCAGCTCAGTAAACTCAAAAACCATCTCACTCATCAAGTCAGCTTTTGCTAAGTTAATAGCTTTTGTTACATCTTCCTTACTCTCATTAGGTGTATAAAGGTCAAAAAGAGTATTTGCTATCTTCTCTTCTCGTTTTATTTTATCTGCAACTGTTCCTAAACCTTTAAAGAATGCAACTTTTTCAAGTCCATTTGTCGTGAGTCCATTTTTAATATCATTGTCATAAAAGAAAAGTCCATCTGCGAGACGTGGGCGTAAAACTCTCTCATTTCCCTCTATCACTTTTGAGTAGTCATCTGTTAAAGCATTAGAGATTACACAAAATTTATTGATAAGCTTTCCATCTTTAAAAACTGGGAAATAGCGTTGATGCTCTTTCATAGAAACGATGATAACCTCATCTGGAAGTCGTAAAAATGCCTCATCAAATGAACCTAAAAGTGCTTTTGGATTTTCAGTAATAGCCACAACCTCTTTTAAAAGCTCATCATCAACCTCAATAGTTACATCAAACTCTTTCTCTAAAGAGCTAAAGTTCTCTAAAATAGATCTATGTCTTTCATCTTGATAAAGAGTAACACCTCCACTTTTAAGCACATCAAAATAGTGTTTTGCCCCCTCTAAAGTAAGTGCCTCAAAATTACTAATACGATGTACAAAAGTAGTTTTAGCAGATTTAACACCAAAAAGTTCAACATCTACAAGAGTATCATTAAGCATAACATTTACCCAACGTATAGGACGTATAAAACTTTCACTAGCACTTCCCCATCGCATAGTTTTTCCAAACTCTAAAGATTTTATCCAGCTATTTATCATCTCAGATAAAAGTTCTGTTGATGCTTTTCCCTCTATCTCTTTTTTATAGTAAAGAACCTCTTTACCACCCTTTTCTCCTCTTCCTATCTCCTCTAAAGAGACTCCACATTTTTTAGCAAAACCCTCAGCTGCACGAGTTGGTTTACCATCTTTAAAAGCAACAGCGATAGGTGCACCAAAAAATTCCTCGACACTATCCGTTTGATATGTAGGAAACTCTCTATGCCAAATCACTAGACGTCGAGGAGTGTAGTAAAATTCAAAATCACATAAAAGTAAATTTTTTTCTAAAATATCTGTATATTTTTTCTCAATATTTTTCAACTCTTTTAATAGTGGAACTGCTGGAAGTTCTTCAACACCAATTTCGATTAGTAATGGTTTTAGCATAGTATAGCTCTCTTTAATAGGATTTAATTGTCGCGATTTTATCTCTTTTTTGGTTAAATATTTCTGTTACTTCAAAATATAAAAAGAATCTTAACTAAGATATATCTCTTCTTATTTATGTTTACCTAAAAGTAATACTAGTTACAATGCTACTAAATTTAAAAAACAGAAGGATTTAATATGCCAAAGATTAACAAATATGTTGATATAGATACAGTAGAAAGAGAAGCTAAAAAAGATTTAATAGACCGTCACTCTCCATTTATTCACTGTGCAGATAATGCAAAAAAAGGTGAACCATTTGAAGTTACTGTTAAAATGGGTAACGAATTTACTCATCCAGATGATTTTGACCATTACATTGAGTCTGTAACTCTTTTCAATGGTGAAACTAAATTAGCAGGTGCTACATATGTTCCAGGTACTCTAGGAAATACTAAAGCTCATAACACTACAACTTTTACTATTATTCCAACTGGTAAAAAACTAAAATTAACTGCTCAAGCATACTGTACTAAACATGGTATTTGGGAAGGTACTGAAGTTATTGTTGAAGTAGCTCAATAATTTTTTTCTTTTTTTACAACTCTAAAAATATTTTAGAGTTGTAGTTTATACTCTTGATTTCCCCCCCCCTATTAATATTTTTCTATAAAAACTTATGTTATAATTTGAGTAATTTAAATTATAATCAATAGGAGATTTATATGAAAATGAGAAAGACAATTCCTTTAGCAGTATCTATGGCTGCACTTTTAACGATGACAGGTTGTGCAAATAGTGCTGATGATGTAGTAGCTAGCTTAGTACAAAAAGCTGTTCAAGCACAAGATGGAAATATTGAGGGTGCTACTATATGTTTAGACCTTAATACAAATGGTGCGTGTGATACAGATGAACCTTTTACAACATCTGATATTTTAGGTCAAGGAAAAATTGATGCAACTAAAGAACAAACAGAACTTTATCCATTAGTTGTATCTGGTGGTACTGATACAGGTACAAATAAACCATTTGTTGGAACATTAACTGCTCCAGCTGGTTCTACAATGGTAACACCATTATCATCTGCTGTTCAAGCATTAGTGAAAAGTGGAAAAACACATCAAGAAGCTGAAACAGCTGTTAAAGTTGCATTTGGTATTCCTGATACTATTGAACTTAAAACATTTGATGCTTTTGATTCAGCTGAAAATGGAACTGAAGCAGAAAAAGTTCAAGCACAAAAAGTTATGGCGCAACAAACAAAACTTCAAATAATTGTTCATTCAGCAACTACGGCAGTTGCTAGTGCCTCAAAAACTCTTGAAACTAAAGATATTATGAGTAATATATTTGAAGAGATTGTTGTGTCTATTGCTGATGCAACTGAAGCGGTAGAGATATCACCAACAATGGTAGCTTTAGCTGCAAAAAATGTTGCAGCAGAAGAGTTTAAAGATGATTTAATAGCTCAAGTTACACTAAATACAATGATCACTAAAATTGCAACAGATGCTGTTGCAGATGCTATTGAAACTGCTAAAAATGTTTCTGAGTCAGATATTACAAAAATTATAGAAACAGCGAATGCTGCTCTTATCGTAACTAACACTGCAACAACTTTAAATATATCTAAAAATATAGATGCAGTTAAAGTAGCTACTGCCACTATGACTGAAGAAGAGATTAAAGTCGTTGCAACATCTCAAGCAGAACAAACAACAAAAGAACAAGCACAAATAGATACAGAGATAGCTGTAATGGTAGCTGATGCAAAAGTAAAAACAGCTAAAATAGAAGCTGAAAAAGCTGCTGAAATAGCAAATGCAGATGATGCTACTCAAGAACAAAAAGATACAGCCAAAAAGCTATATGATACACAACTTCAAGCAACTACTGATGCAGCTGATGCAATAAACAAACAAGTAGCTGCTGAAAAATCGGCTACTGAAGCAGCAGTTTTATCAGCAACAGCTGAAACTAAAGTTTTAGAAAAACTTGCAACAGATACTAGTGCAGCACAAGAGTTAAAAGCTCTTCTTAAAACAGCTAAAATAGCTGAAAAAGCTGCTGCTGAACAAGCTGCTGCTGAAGCAAATCTAGCAGCAATTCAAGCTGAAAAAGATTTAGAAGCTGCTCAAAAAGCTGCTGAAGAAGCAAAAGCTGCTACAGATTTAGAAGCTGCTCAAAAAGCTGCTGAGAAAATAATGGCTGATGCAAAAATTGCTGCTGAAAAAGTTGTTGCTGATGCAAAAGCTGCTGATGCAAAAGCTGCTGCTGAAAAAGCTGCTGCTGATGCAAAAGCTGCTGCTGAAAAAGCTGCTGCTGAAAAAGCTGCTGCTAAAGAAGCCGCTGCTAAAGAAGCTGCTAAAATTGCAGCAGAACTTAAAGCTAAAACAGATGCATATGCAACATTAACAGCTAATGCTGGTAGTGACCAAACTGCAATAGTAGATGATACAGTTACTTTAGATAGTTCATCTAGTCAAGGAACTGTTACATGGTCGTTCACAACAACTCCAGCTGGAAATAGTGCAACAATCATAGGAAATGCTTTTACTCCTAATGTAGCTGGAATATATGTAGTAACTATCACTGTTTCTGAAGACAATTATGGACAAACTAAAACAGATACTGTAACTATTACAGTAAATGAAAGAACTGTAACTGGTGTAACTGGAAGTAACTAAGTTTCTCTTTACAACTCAATTATATGCGATATACTATCGCATATAATTTACCTTTAGGCTTCGCATGAAAAAAACAACTCTCTCTTTATTACTTTTTAGTTCACTCTATGCAGATACATTCTCTACAAATACAACTTTTCAGGGCTATACAGGTCTTATTAATACTCCCAATGCACAAGTTACACGAGAAGGCAACTCTATACTACATCTTAATAATCAATTTGATAATAATATTATAGGATACAACTACAACACACAACATCATTCTCAAGAGGATTATATAGTAGGTTTTGGGTTACTCTCATTTATGGAAGTACAAGGTCGTTTATCTGAAGCAACAAGAAGTAAAAACTCTTTCAATGACGGTGGAAATTTTCATAGAGATTTATCAGCTAATTTTAAATTACAACTCCCCTATCATCACAAATATCTTCCAGATTTAGCAGTAGGTATACAAGACTTAGGGGGTGCTGCCAATATTTATGATAATCAATACTTAGTTTTAGATAAACAGCTCTCTTTCTTAAGAGCATCTATCGGTTATGGTCATTCAAATTCTGAATATAAAAATAAAGAGAGAATGAATGGTCTCTTTTATGGTTTAGAGATAAAAGTTACTGATTGGCTTTATTTTATGGGGGAAGATGATACAAAAGAAAAACAGATTGCATTACGGTTAGAACTTCCTCAACCTTGGAAAAATAGTTTTAATATTCAAACAACTATAACAAAAAATATAACTTCTGATGAGATAAATTTAGGAGTTACACTCACTATACCACTCAAACATAAAAGTGCTAGAACTTCTCATATAACTACTCAAATAGAAGAGCTAAAAACTTCAAAATATGATGATACATTTTCTTTTGAAAAAAAACTTATAGATTTTGGATTTGAAAATGTAAAAGTAGTTACAATGAAGGATACTTTACATATAGAGGTAGAAAATAGTATATTTGACCATACTGACCTAGATGCAATTGGATACATATTGGGAACACTTAGTTTTAGCAATTTAGATATTACAAAGTATACTCTTACTCTTTTAAAAAATAATCTTCAGACTATAACTATTATAGGAACAGTAAAAAATTTTAAAAATTATGTTAAAAACCCATCTCTTCTTAATAGAAAAAAACTGATTGCAAGCCTCTCTTTTAGTAGAGATTTTAACACAAAAGATATTCCCTATAACGAGAAAAAAAATAGTAGTTTTTTTATCCCTAGAGTAGAACTCTCTCTTGGTTTGACAACAACAGTAGGTACGGAAGTTGGTGTTCTTGACTACATAACTGCATTAAGAGTAAATAGTTATATCAATATTTATGACGGTTTAACTCTCTCAACTATGTATGAGATGCCTTTTGCTCATAGTGATGATTTTGGAAAGGGAGGTGTATTTTATTATTCAACAAAAGAAAAATTGGAAAATAGAGTTATCAATACTATGCTACATCAAACTTTTCATATTAAAAACATTCTAAATACTATCTCCATAGGAAAATATCAAGTTGACTATTTTGGTATCATAAATCAAACAAATATAACCACAGATTCTGGAATACATGCTCTTCAATGGAGAGGTGGGAGTTTTGAAAATAGAGAAAGAAGTTTTGAAAAAAAGAAAACATTTGCACTGACAACATATAGATATGTTTACTCTCCTTTAGATATATACCTCTCTGCAACTTATGGGAAGTTTTGGTATGGAGATAGAGGTTACCAACTAGAGTTTAAAAGATTTTTTGGAGAAACAGATGTTTCTTTTCACCTGAAAAACACATCGATACATAATATTAAAGAGGAGTTTGCAGGGATTAAAGTTTCATTTCCAATCACAACTAGAAAACTATATAAAGCAAACTATATTCAAATAAAAGGTAAAAAAGATTTTTATTATAAACTTCAAACAACTATTAATAAAGAGGATGGTTCAAATACTCTTAATTATAATTATGGAATAGTTCCAAAAACAGATTTTGAACTGACAACAAACTATTTAGATAGAGATAGATTAAACAGTTCTTACATTAAAAAACATATAGATAGGGTAAGAGAAGCATATATACTCTATCAATAATCATTTTAAAAGTATATTTTTAGTATAATCGCCTAAAAACACAAGGGTATACTTTCTATGCTAAAACACCTACTTCTAATGATGATTTTTTTCCTTTCATTACTACATTCTGAACCATCTATGGCACAAATGAAACAAGCTGTTTCACAGAATCCAGCTCTATTAAACACTCCTCAAGCAAAAGCGATGATGCAAGAAAAAGGTGTTTCTCTCTCTGAAGTAAAACAAAAACTTATAGAATCTAAAAAAGCTCATATTATTGATATTCCAAATAGAACTCTTGAAAACAATATTACAGTTGAAGAGAATAATCAAGAAAAAGATAATATTAATACAGATATTAAAAAAAGTAGTTTAGCAAAAAGAGTTAATCCTTTTCTGTATAAATCAAATGAGATACTTCGTAAAGAGTTAAATACCAAACAGCAAATGCTTACATCTAAAAAGCTCTCTCGATACTCAATGAGTTTTTATTCAAATAAAAATAAAATAGATGCTTCATCCCTACCAACTCCTGATAATTATGTTATTTCAACAGGTGATTCTCTTAATATTCATATCTATGGAGATAGAGATAAAACTCTTATTTTAAAAGTAAAAAATGATGGAACTGTTGAATTGGTATTTATAGGTCCTGTTCATATTGGTGGTATGCAGTTTAAAGATGCAAAAAGATATCTTGAAAGTCAATTAAAAGCACATTATAAAAGAAGTTCTTTTAATATTAAAATAGATAATTATAGCACTATTCAAGTGACACTTATTGGTGATGTCAAGTACCCAGGTCTTTATAATCTTTCCTCTTTCTCCACTGTAAAAGATCTTCTAATTAGTGCAAAAGGAATTAAAAATAGTTCTTCTGTAAGAGAGATAGTTATAAAAAGAGATTCTAAAGTAATAGCTACATTAGATTTCTATGAACTTTTATTTAAAGGTAATAGATTTACAACTCAGCTTCTTAAACATGGTGATGTTGTTGTTATAAATAAAGCAAAAAAACTAGTTAATATTGATGGTTATGTAAATAATGGTGCTATTTTTGAACTTACAGAAGATGAAAATTTAGACAAACTGATTCGATATGCTGGAGGTATTAAACCTAATGCTTCAAAACTAAATATTAAGATAGATAGATATGTTGATAACTCTAAATTTGAAACATTTAAAATTTCTTTTAAAGATGCAAAAAACTTTAAAATGCTTAATGGTGATAAAGTATATATCTATCCTTTAGATTTTACAGCAAAAAATAGTGTTAATATCTATGGAAATATTATTAGACCTGGTACATATAATTTAAGTAATAATAAAACACTTTATTGGCTTTTCAAACGAACAATTAAAAATGGTCTAAAAAGTTTCTTTCTTCCAAATACATATTTTGAATATGGTATATTAAAAAGATATAGACAAGATTTAACATATATAACACTATCATTTAATTTAAAAGATGTTCTCAAAGGTTCTCAAACTATTAAATTACAACCTAATGATAAAATATTTATATTTTCTAAAAATGATATTTTTTCAAATGCTTATATTACAACAAAAGGAAAAATATTAACAAAAGTTGGTAAATTACAATATGTAATGGGCATAACAATTCAAGATGCTATAAATGCTTCTGGTATTAATGGTGTTATTGATGACAAGGTACGTGTAACAACTTATAAAACTGATGATTTTATGCCAAAAACAGTATTTTACTCTTTAAAAAAAGATGGAAATAAAACATTAAACCCTTATGATGAGATAGAGGTGTATGATTATTATTCTAGCCATATTTTAGAACCTATCTCTATTGGTGGAGAAGTTGTTAGCCCAACTAGTGTTTTCTTTGAACAAGGGATGAGTATTCAAGAGTTAGTAGATATGGCAGGTGGTTTAACTAAAAGAGCATATACTAATAATATTGAGATAGTACGATACTTTATTGATGAAAATTTAATACGTCAAAGACAAATAATAAAGATAGATACTAAAGAGAAAAATTTAAGTGAAATCAAACTAGAAGCTTATGATGAAGTTAAAATCTTTAAAATACCTCATTGGGGTGAAAAAAGTACTATTACACTCAAAGGAGAGGTTCAATTTCCAGGTAGTTATAGTATTGAAAAAGGTGAGAAATTAAGTAGTGTTATACAAAGAGCAGGAGGATATACAGATACTGCTTTTATAGAGGGTGCTGTTTTTACAAGAGAAAGTATAAGAAGAAATCAGATAGAACAATATAATAGATCTCTTGCAAAAATAAAAAGAACTTTAGCTATCTATAACGCGATGCCAGCAAACTCTAAAAATGCCACATCAGCAAGTGCAACAACAGGAACTTTAACAGAAGTAATTAATGAAGCTAAAAAATATCAACCTATTGGACGTGTAAGTATTCAGCTTGATGCAAACTTAACTCAATTTCAAGAGAGTCAATATGATTTAGTTTTAAAAAATGGAGATAGTATAGCTATTCCAACAAAAATAGATACTATCACTGTTTTTGGAGAGGTATTTAATCCAACATCATTCGTTTATAATAGTAATCTTGATGCTGATGAATATATAGAGCTTGCTAGTGGTTACTCAAGATCTGCTGATACTGAGAATATCTATGTGATTCATGCTAATGGAACAAGTGAACCTATTGATAATGGTTGGTGTAGTTTTGATGCAGAGATTGCCAAAGGTGATACTATTGTTGTACCTATGTATATTAGAGAACAAAATAGTATAGAGCTATGGGATAGTATAGCTAAACTTCTTGCTAGTTTTGCACTTACTGCAGCAGCAGTTAATAGTTTAGGAATAATTTAATGAATCAGCTTAATAATAACAATTATATAGAAGAGGATGAGATAGATTTAAAAGAGTTGTTTAACACTATTTTAAAAGGTAAAAAGATAATAGCACTTTTTACTTTTATAGCTGTTTCATTATCTTTTATTTATGTTTTAAAACTTCCGAATATCTATAAATCTGAAGCTATTTTAATACCAACAGAGAGTAAATCTGGAGGATTAGGTGGTCTTGGTGGTCTCGCTGCAATGGCTGGAATAAGTGTTGGAGGAGGTTCAATGACACCTGATGTTGCATTTAACTCTCTTCTAAAAAACTATGATTTTATGCAAAAATTTGTTATAGAAAATAGGATAGTTGAACATTATAATGATATAGATGTAGATAAAAACTATGTTTTTGCTTTAGGTTATAGAACTATTTATGATTTTTTTAAAGATGATAGTAAAGAGAAGAGTTATCCAACAGATAAAAGTGCTGATATATTTAATATAATTAAATTAATTCAAGAAAATATATCTATCTCTAGTGATAAAAAAACAGCACTTATTAATGTTTCATATAGCGATGCAGATAGAAGCTATCCTCCTTTTATTATAGAAGCTTTTTTAAAAGATGCTAGTGATTACTTAGTGACAAATAATCTTAATATTATAAATAAAAAACTTGGATATTTTGAAACTGAATTAAGACGAGCAGAAAGCTTTGAATTACGCCAAAGTATTTCTAGTATTATATCTAGTATTATAGAGGAGAAGATTATGACACAATCTAAAACCTACTATCAATGTGATATCTTAACAGCCCCTTCAGAATCCTATATCAAAGCAAAAACAAAACCAAAAAGAGCCTTGATTTTAGTTGTTTCTTTTATTACAAGTATTATTTTATCTATCTTCTTTATCTTTTTTTTAGAGTTTATTAAAAAAGAAGATTCTAATCCTCAAGGGAATTAAGATGCTAAAAAGAACTATCTTTTTTCTCTTTTTTCTCTTCTCTTTCGTAGATGCTTCCTCCCTCTTTTCTACACTTCCCTACAAAATAAAACTAGGTGAAAGAGTTCCAATGAAAGTTGAAGATAAGATGGTTACTTATAATTACCAGCATCAAATTATGGGGAAATTTGCACTAGAACTTGATAAAGAGACAGAAGTTGTTAAGGGTATATTTTTCTCTTATAATGATTTTGATGTTCCAACACTTCTCCCTAAGGCTTGGAGAAAAGCTGGATTAAAACTATGTTATGAAGAGCAAAATGGTACAACGTATGAAAGAGTTAAAGAGTTGCTTCCCTCTACTGATGCTTATGATATAGATGAGAGTAATGACCATTATAGAAAAGTTATCACATTTAAAATTGGAAGTGACAAATTATATGAGCTGATTTTTTACTCTTCTAAAAAAGAGGATGAACATGGTGTTGGATTGGCATATATATCTATCACTCAAGTCGATGGTTTTGGTATCGATGAAGATTATTAGTTAAAAAGATTTTAAATTGAAATCATTTCAAAATCTCATACTTCTTCAAAATTTATATAGACTTAAATCTATCGGATTTAAATATATCAACTCTTTTACTATCAATACTCAAGAGTATTATCATAAACCAACATCTTTAAATCTACTTTTAAAAGATATATCAGATTGTCATCTTTGTGATTTGAGTAAATCTAGGTCACAAAGTATGCTAGGCTATGGAAAAAGCAGTGCTAAAGTTATGGTTATAGATTTTGATGTTTCTAATTCTCAAGATAAAGAGAATCGATATTATAGTGGTCGTATAGGAGAAAGTTTAAAAAACATGTTAGAAGAGATACTTCAGTTAAAGGTAGAAGATATATATTATACACACTCTATAAAATGTAAACCACTCAACTCAAATGTTCCATCACATTCAGAATGGAACTCTTGTAAAGGCTATCTCTATTCACAGATAGAGTTTATTAAACCAAAATTTATTATAACATTAGGAGAGGATGTTTATAACAATATCACAACTGATAAAGAAAATTTTGAAAAGATACGAGGTCATATTATAGATTTTCCATACTATAAACTTATGCCTATCTACCATCCAAAACATCTCCTAAGAAATCCTGAACTTCTTACTATCACTCTCAATGATTTAAAAAAAATAAAGAGCTACCTATGAAAAAAATAATATTACTCATCATTCCATTTCTCCTTTTTTCTAAAAGTTATATCATCTCTGATATTCCTTTACCAAAACTATATATTCAAAACTTAGATCCCTATGAGTGTAATGAAGAGTGTATGCAAAACTATTTAGATAATGGAATGATTTTCTATTTTTTAGCACAAGCAGATAAAATACTTGAAAACAGAGAACATAATAATATTAGAACAATGAATATATCTCTTCTTAATCTAAATATTTATAAAAAAGGTGATGGTTTACGTATAGCTATGATACTTCCCTATAAAAAAATTGGGAAATATGCCTCCTCAACAATGAATGCTACATTTGCCTATCTTATAACGAAAGACTACCCTTTTGAACTGAAAAGTTATAAAGTTGAAAGTGAAAATATAGAGGATTTAGAAGATACTATAAATAGAATAAAACAGGATGGATTTCACTATATTATTGCTCCACTTACCCAATATGGAGCAGATAACATCTCTATTATCAACCCTGATATAAATATCTATTTTCCAACGATAAATAAAAAAGATATTGCAACAAGTTCAGCTTTTCTCTTTTATGGTGGGATAGACTATAAAGCACAAAGTGACCTACTCTTAGAAAAAGCGGTATCTCCTCTTGTTATCTTTCATGATAAATCATCATTAGGCAATAAACTTGCTTTCTATGAAGAGAATAGATTTAGAGATATGAATAGTAGCACAACAGATAATCCATTTTTATATGAAGAGAGTTTACCAAACCGTGTCATTAAATTCTCTCTTGCACGAAGAACAACTAACTTAGAAAAATATTTAAAAGAGAATGATAAACTCTCCGATGCCTCATTTTTTCTCAACACTCCAATAGTAAAAAGTGGAATGGTTATGTCTCAACTTACTCTTTATGATACAAATGTAACAAATATTTTATCTACACAGATTAACTATGACCCTCTTATCCTCTCTATGACACAATATACAGATAGAAAAAAAATGATAATAGCAAACTCAATTACAGAAGAGGATAATCTACTTATAGAAAGCAATGCTTTACTAGGAAATGATATTGTATTTGATTGGATAAACTACACTACTACGATAGGTATCGATTATTTTTTCCATCTTATAACTGGAGAGGAGTTAAACTATACAATACCTATGAGAGATAATCAGATGGTTTATAAGATTGAACTTCTAAAACCATCTATATCCAGATTTATTAAACATAGATAGATAGATATGCGTTATCTACAACTAGATTTTATCCGAGGAGTAGCTATCATTTTAATGATACTATTTCATCTCTCTTTTGACTTAAATAATTTTCATTTTATAGATATAGATATTTACAATAGAGAGGGGTTACACTGGTTCTATTTTCGTATGGTTATAGTCACTCTTTTTCTTTTAAGTGTTGGTATCTCATTAGCTCTTGTGCATCAAGACAATATAGATTATAAAAAAATCTTTCAAAGATTTATCACTCTTAGTATCGCCTCTACTATAATTACTGTCGCTAGTTTCATCACATTTCCACATTCATGGATATATTTTGGAGTATTACACTTTATAACAGTAGCATCCCTTTTGGCGATCCCTTTTACCCACTCTAAATATCTATCTTTATTTATAGGAATAGTGATAATAACTCTTTTTAATCTTCATATAATAGATATGAATTTCCTATACAATTCTTTTCAACCTCTTTTTAATCTTCCAAAATATACAGAAGATTTAGTCCCTTTTACCCCTTGGTTTGGTGTTGTTTTAGTTGGTATTTTTATAGGAAAAGAGAGATTATTTCTCTTTCCCCTTCCTATAAATAGAGTAACAAAACAGATAAGTTTTATAGGGAGGTACTCTTTATTCATTTATCTAATCCATCAACCTATCTTTTTTGGGGTTATTTTTGGAGGAGATTATCTTTTTCATAAGTAGGTTTCAAAGTCTAAATACTCTATGATTCAGTAGCAGGAACAGGATATGTAGGTATCTCTAACAGTATACTTTTAGCACAGCACAATGAAGTAGTAGCCTTAGTATAATTCCTGAAAAAGTAAAGATATAAATTTAGCTATCTTAAATTATCAATACCGATTTTTTAAGAACTATAACTCAAATTTAGATTTGTTAAAAATCAGTTGATTTATGCTAAAATAAAAAGATATAAATAAAAAAGGAAACCCAATGAAACTACTTACTCTACTTACCCTAACTATAGCTTTTCTATCAGCAAACATAGATATAAATCAAGCAAACATAAAAGAACTCTCCACTTTAAAAGGTATAGGAACTAAAAAAGCTGATGCTATCATCAAATATAGAAAAGCTCACTGTTTCAAAAAAGTAGAAGAGATTATAAAAGTAAAAGGTATCGGTAAAAAGTTTTTAGAAAAAAATAGAAAAAACCTTAAAGTAGGTAGCTGTAAAAGATAATGCTTGCACTTGGACAAAGATACAAATTTACAATCTTAGAACTACAAAGATTAGAAAACATCTCAATAGAACATTTTTTAGAAAAGTATCTACATAAATGTTATATACCAGAAGACCATACTGACCTGCACTACCTTGATGATATAAAAGGTTTTACAAAATTTCAATATTTTTAAAAAAGAGTAATAGACTTTTTTGGTATCTTTTGGTTGGCTCTTTTTTCCTCTTTTGTAATAGACTTCTTGCAAAACTAAAAATATAGTAAAATACAATATGAGAAAAATAGATAAATTCAAAGATATAGATGAAGCTACATTTAAAAGAGTTGTAGGTGTAAAAAGTACAACATATAAAGTG
>Ga0256837_1000323_pt1 | contig 42217 bp, 42 predicted proteins | sample 4562384metaG_FD_185976 | JGI IMG/M metagenome (GOLD analysis project Ga0256837, IMG submission 185976) | Hydrothermal vent microbial communities from Guaymas Basin, Mexico - 4561-384 | ecosystem: Environmental > Aquatic > Marine > Hydrothermal vents | place: Mexico: Guaymas Basin | collected... | reverse complement strand
AAATTGTTTCGGTTGAGAGTTCATATCCGTATAAATCGTCAAGATGGTGTTGTATCTCTTTTACGCTCATTCCTTTTGCATATAGTGATAAAATCAAATCTTCCGTTCCGTCTAATAGTCTTTGTCTCTTTTTTACTAACTTTGGCTCAAACGTTGAATTTCTATCCCTTGGAATATTTACTTCTATTTCCCCGTATTTGGATTTCAGGCTTTTTTTACTGTATCCGTTTCTGTAATTGTCAGTATCTGATTTTTCATTCTTTTCATAACCCAAATGAGTTGTAAGCTCACCCTGCGTTGCAACTTCAATCATCTCTTTGATTAATACTTTTAATTCATTTTCAAGCTCTTCAATTGTTACGGGGTTTCCTGATTCAAATCTTCTCTTGTATTCTTCAATATTTAAAATTCCCATTGTGTAAATCCTTTCTATATTATTTTTTATTTTAGCAACTTATTCTAGGATTTACACAGTTTTATTGATGGGGCCCATTTTTACTTCGCATATTGGTGTATTTCTGGATTGCGCTTGACACCAGATAAGCCCTTTATTAGGTTTTCTTGTGTTTATCGCCATTATAAGAGCATCATTTACAAGTGATGTTTTTAATCTGTCGTCCATAGACCATCCGACCACTCTTCTTGAAAACAAATCTATAACAACCGCTAAATATAACCATCCCTCTTTTGTTGGGATATAGGTAATATCACCCGCATATATTCTATCCGGTTGTGTTGTGTAAAAATACTGTTTTAATAAATTCGGAGCAATTGTAAAATTATGATTTGAATCAGTTGTTCTTACTTTAAATCTTTTTTTATTTTTACAAACTAATCCTAATTTATGCATTATTTTACCTATCCGTCTACGGGATACTATAACACCATAATCTTTAACAAGTTGTTTTTTTATTCGTCTTGTTCCATAGGTTGAATTTGATGTTTCAAATATATTTTTGATTAGGTTATTTAATTGTGTATCCTCTTGTTTTTCAATACCAAGCCACCTGTAATAACAGCTCCTTGAAACTTTAAAAACTTTGCACATTAACTTTACACTAAACTCTTTGGAATGCTTTTTTATAAATGCATACTTCGTCAAAAGTTTCTTTTGCGAAGAAGACGAAAGCCTTTTTTAATATCTCCTTCTCTTTTTTCAAAAGTGCGTTTTCTTTGCGTAATCTTCTGTTTTACTCTTCAATGCTTTCAATTGAGGTAGATTTTTTAGTTTTTGTTTGTAATACTTCTAAATTGTGTTTCCTTCTGTAATCTCTAATACATCCATAAAGTGTTTTTTCACTAATTTCCAAATCTTTCGCTATTTTACGAACCGGATCTTCACTGTTCAAAGCTAATTGTATTGCTGAATCTTTAAATTCCTGGCTATATCTTTTCCCTTTTGCCATAATTTAACCTTTCTTTTTAGTTCACAGAATTCTATCATTTCTGTGTCCTGTTTATTGTAGTCAGAACTGTGTATTAAAGTAGCATCTATAAGTGAACCTTCTTTTAATATAAGATTGTTTTTTATCATTGTTTCTTTTATTATGACAAATATCTTATCAAATATCATTTTATCCATAAGGGCGTTTCTGAAATTACATATGGTGGTTTCATCAGGTATAGTGTCATCTGATTTTATATCAAGAAATTTTCTGAATGATATTCTGTCATATATCATCTCTTCTGTCATAGGATCACTAAGTCCATACCAGGCTTGTAAGAATAATGCTCCTAACAATATTTTACTTGGATATGGAGGTCTTCCTTTTTTGCCTGATATTTTAGGTTTGTATATGCCCTCTTTTATAAGTAACTCTTCAAGTTCTTCATACGGTATATGCTTTTTCATCTCTTTTAAAAACTTCATTGTTCTCTTTCCGCCCATTTCTTTCATACCATAATCAAAAAAACTTAATTCTTCCATACCTTTTAACCTTTTTTGTTTATTTATATGATTTTATCATTTCTTGATGTTTTTTCAGAGGGTTCAATTGGTTTAATTGTGGATATTGTCGATATTTCGGGGTTTTTGACTTATTTCAATGGTGGAGATAACGGGACTCGAACCCGTGACCCCTACGCTGCCAGCGTAGTGCTCTACCAGCTGAGCTATATCCCCTTATTTAAAAGGTTTAAAATTTCTTTTTCCAGGGTATAAAGTTTATATCTGGCGTGTTTAAAATTTTCAGATGTTATTATATCAAAAATTTTAAAAATTTCTTCCAAAACCCTCGCGCTTTCCTGTGATCTTTTCAAATTTGCCATAACAATGTCTTTAACCGAGTTTCTTTTTTGTTCTGATTTTGTGGAAGATTTTAAAATATCATTGTTAGAATCTCTGAATTTTATAAATTTTTCATATTCGGGTGTTTTAATATGTCTGAGGGTTTTTAATTCTTTTGCGAGGGGGGAATTGTATTCATATCTTAAAATATCCTCAACAACCCTTATGCCCTCTTTATATCGGTTGATATTTGCATCAATAGTGCGGAAAAGAGGAGGGTTAGTCGTCACTGTTCAAAAATCCTAAAATTTGAAGAAGAGAAATAAAGAGATTTAAAAAGTCAAGATATAAAGCCACAGCCGCTTCAATTTCGCTTGATACATTTCCCCTTATAATGTTTTGGGTGTCATATAAAATAAAAAAACTGAATAAAATAGCTCCGACACTTGCTATTCCCAGTTGAAGCATCGGAAGATGCAGAAATATGTTTGCAATACTTGCCACTATTAAAACAAGCAGTGTAATAAAAAGTATTTTACCCATTGTTGTGAAATTTCTTTTGGTGTTCATGGCAAATATTGTAAGTCCGGCAAATGCCACGGCTGTAAGACCGAACGCCTCACCTATGACATAACCCATATTTGCGGCAATAAACATGGCAAGTGTAGGAGCCAGTGTAAATCCTGTCATAAATGTAAATGCGAATAAAAGCACTAAGTTCAAAGGAGTTTTGTTTTTGGCGGCATATACCCCGAAAAGAAGAATAAATTCCAAAATAACAGCACCCCAGTATGTAAAAGTAAGTGAGCCTGTAGCGTAATTGACCATATTGCCTACAAACCCCATACCTACATAAGCTCCGACAGAACCAGCAATTAAAGAACCTGCAAGCAGCTGATATGTTCTTTTAACAAAGGCGTTAATATCGCTTATTGCACCTGTTTGTGTGTAGTCGCGGGCTGTTTGAGCCGTATTTATATCTATATTTTTAGGACTTCCTCCGAAATCTTTTGAGCTGAACTTCATATACTCTCCTCTTTTTTATCAGGATTATACAATAAAAAGGGTTAAAAAAGTGTTAATTTTAATAATTAAAGTGCTTCAAAAGTGCAAAAAGAAACTATCTGATATTAAAATCGAAAAATCTGCTTTCAAACCCGTCCGGTATTTTAGAATACTGTATGGAAGCCGCCCTTAAATTGCCGGTTTCCTCCCATAAAAGTCCAAGGCCGTATCTTGCTTCGTAAAAGGACGGATTTTTTAGTTTGGCAAGCTCCATTAAAACTACGGCGTTTGCGTGATGGTTTGCCCCTATCGCCGCAACTGCGGCATGATAGAGTGTATGAGGATCAGTTATGTTTTTGTTGTTTATTAAGTCGTTGTATAAAACATAGGCTTCTTCGAAATGCCTGGTGTAAAGGTTGGCAAAAGCCACTCTTTTTAAAACAGGGATAAGATCAAAGTTTTCTTTTTTTGCTTTTTGTATGAGATTAAGTCTGACTTTATTTAAAAGTCCTGAAATTTTTGCAAATTTAAAATACCAGTCTCTGACAATTTTTGTGCCGTAATAAAAATCGTTCATATTGTATTTGTGTGAAAAAAACATGGACTGGTAATTGAGCGCAAGTTTATAAATGGGAAAGTTTTTATTTGTGGAATAAAAATATAAAAGATTGGAAATTATATCATTCGGATATATGCTTTTGAGTTTCAGAGCTTCATAGGTGTAATCTCTATCCAGCAGAGCTTTGGATGTGAGTTTTGCAAGAATCCAGGTAGGTGTGTTTTTGTCTGTTTTTTCTAAAAATGCAGCCATTTTTACCGTATTGTTTTGGGTTATTGCCAAAAGAGCTTCTGTTAAGGGATCATTGTCCCCTATATCTTCTTTGATTGAGCTGACAAGATAATCATTGGTCTTTTTCATTTTTTCAAGATTCATTAAAGCGTAAATACCGCTTTTTAAGTCATTTGGATTTAAATGATAAGCCCTTAAAAAATGTTTGTAAGCGTTTATGTAATCTCCCAGCTGGGCATAGGTTAAAGCCAGGTCATAATGCAGTATGTATGAAGAATCCTTTTGTTTTATAAGTTTTTTAAATTCTTGATTTGCAAGATAGATATGGCCGTTTAACGCAAGTTTTAAGGCTTTTGAAATTTTTATATTCAATGCCGAATAGGTTGCGCTTTTACTAAGGTAATTTCGGGATTCTTCTATTGAACCTATTGGAATACCGGCAATTCCCTTTTTGAGATAGGATATAGTCTGATTTATATTGAATACTTTGTAAGGTGCATAATAAAAAAACAGGTCGTAATAATCTTTTTTGTTTTTTAAAAAGTTGTTTTTAAATTCCGTTTGGGCTGTTTTTGTATCAAACAGGGAGCTTTTGAGGTAAGCTTTTATAGGATATATGTTGTTGTCCTGAAATTTTTTCAGAATGCCGAAGGTTTCTTTATAATTGTGAAGTTTAAGATCCACAAGGGCAAGGGCAAATTTTGATTCTTTTTTTTCGGACATGGAAAGATATGTTTTTGCAAGGGAAAATTCTCCCGTTTTGGCAAAAGAAATTCCTTTGTAAAAAGGGTTTTCTTCTATCGAACGGGCTTTTGTAAAATCCCCATAATATTCATATAGGGCACTTAGTAGTTGTTTTGACTGTTTGGCATAAGGGTTTGCGGTTTGAAGTGCCGGTAAGGTTTCAAATTCGTATCCCATATAATACATAACGATCGAATAATAATAAGGATAGCTTTTAAGCTTTGCGATTTCCGGTAAAAATGTGTATGCCAGATTTTTATAATAATTAAACAGTTTTTTATCTTTAAGCATCAAAGAAGCATATGCGGCGTTTATGGCACTAAGCGCTCTGTTGTCTTTGTTTGTGATTGCTTTTTGAAAGTATTCAAGGGCTTTTTTGTAATTTTTTTCTTCAAGTTTGATTACCCCCAGGTTGTAATAGGAAAGGGCTTCCGAGTAACTGGCCAGTTTGTTTAAAATTTTTAGGGCTTTTATTTTATCGCCTTTTTCATAAAGAATGGCGGCTCTTTTTATAAGCTGTTTTATTTCATCTTTCGGAATTGTATGTTTTTTTTCAAGTTTTTTTGTAATTTCCGTAATTTCTTTGGGTGTCTGCGATTTGTTTTTTTTCTTTGTTACGACAACGGCGGCCAGAATTAACAGCAAAATAATTACAATCAGAAGAAGAGCTATGATTATTAATGTAAATTTGTTTTTTTTCTTAGCGTTTTTCTTTTCTTCATCTTCGATTATTATAATATTTTCTTCCTGTTGAGTTTTATTTTCTTCCGCCACTGTTTACCTTATAGATATTTTTTTAATACATTCGGAATTGTAACGTTTCCGTCTTTTGTCTGATAGTTTTCAATAATTGCCACAAGCGTTCTTCCGACAGCCAGGGAGCTTCCGTTCAGTGTATGGACAAGCTTGTTTTTTTTACCTTCTTTATATCTTATTTTAGCACGTCTGGCCTGAAAATCCCTGGTGTTTGAAACGGAACTTATTTCCCTGTATCTGTTTTGAGACGGAATCCATACTTCAAGGTCTATTGTTTTTGCCGCACTGAATCCCAGATCGCCGGTGCAGAGCATAAGCTTTCTGTATGGAAGTCCCAATTTTTCAAGCGCATTTCCGGCACATGCAACCATTTCTTCAAACATTTTGTCGCTTTCTTCGGGTTTTGTAATTGCCACAAGCTCTACTTTGTCGAACTGATGCTGGCGTATGATTCCTTTGGTGTCTTTTCCGTAACTTCCCGCTTCTTTCCTGAAACAAGGGGTATAGGCTGTAAGTTTAACAGGTTTGTCTAAATCCGCAATGATTTCATCTCTGAACAGATTGGTAAGGGGGACTTCGGCAGTCGGTATTAAATACAGTTCTTCGCCTTCTATTTTAAATAAATCGTCTTTAAATTTGGGAAGCTGTCCTGTTGCGGTCATGGTTTCCCCGTTTACTATAAACGGCACATATACCTCTTCAAAGCCCCATTCTCTGTTGTGATCCAGAAAAAAATTAATAAGAGCTCTTTCAAGTCTTGCGGCTTCGTTTTTTATTACCGTAAAACGGCTTTTTGCCAGTTTTACACCTCTTGCAAAGTCGAGCCAGCCGAGTTTTTCTCCCAGTTCGTCATGGGATTTTGGTTCAAAATCGAATAAAGGAATTTCCCCGATTTTTTTAATTTCTATATTTTCGTCTTCATCTTTTCCGACAGGAACGTCTTCGTCCGGAATATTGGGAATTACAAGAGCTTTTTGCATTAAAGCTTCATCAAGGGATTTTAATATGTTTTCAAATCCGGTAATTTCTTCTTTTAATTCGGAAACTTCTTTTTTAATGTTTTCCGCTTCTTCCTTTTTGCCTTCTTTCATAAGTGAACCTATCTGTTTTGAAAGAGAGTTTCTTTTTTCGAGAAGTGAATCGAGTTTTTGTTTTAATTCTTTTTTTTCTTTAAATAAATTACTGATTTCTTCGAGATTTGATTCGTTAACGCCTTTTAATTTTAAACGTTTGGAAACGGTGTCAAAATCTTTTTCAAGAAGTTTTAAATCTATCATAAAAATCCTTTTTAATATTAATTTCATTTTTGGTATAATACTTTGGTAATTTTAACATAAAAGGAGCGTGAATGAAAAAGAAAATAGCAGCACTGGGCCTCAGCGCACTGGTGGCGGGGTTAATTATAACCGGATGTTCTAAAAAGAAAGAAAATAAAAATGAAACCGCCTCACAGACAACGGCAAAAGTAATTAAAATAGGTATTTTACAGCCTTTGACAGGACCGATTGCATCATTTGGACAAAAAACACTTGACGGTATAAAACTTGTTCATGCGAAATACAGCAAACTTTCTAACGGAGATACCATCAAACTTGTAATTGTTGACGGACAGTTCGACAAAGTTCAGACAGTAAACGGATACAAAAGACTTACAAGCAGTGAAAACGTTATAGCAATAGAAGGACCTCTTGCAAGTTCTATGGCACTTTCAATAAAAGGTTTTGCAGCTGATACGAAAATACCTACTGTTACGCAGATTGCGACAAATCCGAGAGTAACAAAAGGAAATACCTATATAACGAGAGCATGTTTTACAGATGATTTTCAAGGGGTTGTCGGTGCAAAATATGCACTTAAACACAAACTTGAAACAGCTGTAATAGTATTTGATATGAAACAGGATTATTCGGTAGGTCTTGCAAAAGCGTTTGAAAACGCTTATAAAAAAGACGGAGGGAAAATTCTTAAAAAACTTTTCATAAACAGCGGAGACAAAGACTTTAATGCTCAGGTTGCACAGATTAAAAAGCTTCACCCTGATTTTATCTACACACCTGTTTATGCTCCGGAAGAAGGTCTTCTTGTAAGACAGTTAAGAGCTGCGGGAGTTAATTCGCCGGTAATGGGCGGAGACGGTATTGCCGATCCGGCACTTCTTAAAAAACTTGCAGGAAAAGCGGCTAACGGTATTATGTATACAGACCACTTTGACCCGGCAAAAGCGCCGACACCTTTATCTGAGCAGTTCATTAAAGATTTTAAAACAAAATACAACAGAACCCCAAGTGCGTTTGCGGCAACGGGTGCCGACGGATATCTTTTAATTTACAATGCGGTAAAAGAGTGTGATACAAAAGCAAATGATACAGATGCTAAATTAAAACAGTGTGTCAACGCTGCCCTTAGACATACTGAAAATCTTGAAGCGGTTACAGGATATCTTACAATTGACCCTGAAACAGGAAACCCTGTAAACAAACCGGCGGTTGTTGAAGAAATTGTAGATGGAAAAGTAGTTTTCAAAGAACTTATCAAGCCTTAATTTTTCTCCCTTCCGGGAGTAAAAATATTAAAGAACGTCAAGATGTTTTTTAATATTTTTAAAAAATAAAAAGAGGAAAAATGGATTTTAGCAAACCAATAGAAATTGCTCCGGATATTTACTGGGTAGGATATGTGATACCGAATGACCCTTTTCAGTGCCATGTGTATCTTATTAAAAACGGGAGTGAATCAATTTTAATTGATCCCGGTAGTATGATAACCTTTCCTGTGGTCTTTGAAAAAACAAAATCCATTGTGGATTTAAAAGACATTAAGTATGTTATTATGCATCATCAGGATCCCGATATAGTAGGATGTTATTCGACTCTTGAAAAAATGATGCCCGAAGGCGAAAGGTATATAGTAACCCATTGGCGGACTGAAATGCTTTTAAAACATTATATGTGGAAAACGCCTTTTTATCTTGTTGATGAACATAATTGGAAACTTAAAGCCGGAAACAGAGAACTGGAATTCGTCTTTACTCCATATGCCCATTTTGCCGGAGCTTTTTGCACATATGACAAAAAAAGCGGAATACTCTTTTCCAGTGATTTATTCGGGGGACTTACCGAAAAGTTTCAGCTTTTCGCCGATAATGCTGATGATTATTTTGAAGCTGCAAAACCGTTTCATAAACATTATATGCCAAGCCGTGAAGTTTTACATCATGCTTTAAACCAGGTTCAAAAAAAACACCCATCAATGATAGCTCCGCAGCACGGTTCCATTGTTAAAAAAGAATTGATTGAACCTTTAATTGAAAAATTAAAAGATATTGAATGCGGACTTTATCTGCTTGATGATTATGAGAGTGATTTGATTGTTTTAAACAAAACTGATGAAGTGTTAAAAAATTTTTATAAAGACACCGTTTCTTTAAGTTCGTTTGAACTTGTGCTCAGAAATTTGTTTGACAATATTAAAAAAGCAATTCCTTCCATAGAAAAAATTGAAATAAATGGAATTTGTCCATTATCAAAAAATAAATATTGTTTTTCTTTTGCTTCCGATCATAAAATAATACCAATTGAGCATATGGATATAAATTATTCTGTAAAAAAGGAGCTTGTACAAAATAATAAAAAAGTAGGAGATGTTTTTATATGTATTAATAAGAATATGAATAAAAAAGAAAAAAACCTGTTAAATATGATTTTGAACAAAATAGCTGTTCCTATTGTGATTTCTTTGGAAAAAGAGCTTATTTTGATGGAGCTAGAAAAAAATAATAAAAAACTTTATGAAAAGTCAATAACCGATCCTTTAACATGTCTTTATAACAGGGGTTATTTGAAAGAAATTCTTGCAAACAAAATCGAAGAGGCTAAAAGATATAATTTCCCTTTGAGTGTGGCTATGATTGATATTGATTTTTTTAAAAAAATAAACGATACTTATGGTCATGTAATAGGAGATTATGTTTTAAAAGAACTTGCCAATTTGTTAAAGGAAAATTTCAGGGGTTCGGATATAGTTGCAAGATACGGAGGAGAGGAGATTTTTATTATAATGCCGTTTACGGATTGTCAAAATGCCTGTAAAAAGCTTGAAACATTTAGGCAGATAGTGCAAGAGCATCTTTTTTGTAAAAATAAGCAAATAAAATTAACAATAAGCGCAGGTGTTTATCAGTTTCATTCGGATTCTGATCAGAGCATAGAAGATGTTATTTTGGGTGCTGACAGAAAAGTTTATTTTGCCAAGAAACAGGGGAGAAACAGGGTAATTTGCGACAATGAAGAATAAATTTTTTTTATGGAAAATGTTATAATTGTATGCTTTGAAAAAATATCTTTTTTTTAAACAGCAATATTTAGGTAACCTGAAGTTTCGGAAATTTTGATCATTATGCTACATATGTTTCCTCAAAATGATATTTTTTCAAAGGGCTTAATTAAAAACAAATAAAAAGGAAAAATAAATGAATATCGGATTTGTGTTGCAGCAAATAGTAAACGGGTTTTCGCTTGGAAGCATGTATGCTCTTATAGCAATAGGATACACTCTGGTTTACGGGGTGCTTAGACTCATTAACTTTGCCCACGGGGACATTATGATGGTGGGTGCTTTTATGGCGTTTATTTTTTTTAAAATAATCGGGCTTAATTTTTACGTGTCTATTTTGTTTGCAATTATTTTTACTGCAGGTATTGGTATTTTGACTTATGCAAGTGCATATAAGCCTCTTTTGGATAAAGATGCCCCTAAAATTTCTCTTTTAATTACGGCAATAGGTATTTCTTTCTTTTTGGAATCTTTGTTTAATGTTGTTGCGAACCAGTATCTCGGGGGGACATACCAGGCGTTTTATTTTCCGAAATGGTTTTCTCATATTATACATATAGGAACTTTAACCGTCCCTGTTTTGACAATTATGGTGCCTGTTCTGACTCTGGTGCTTTTGGGGACGGTTTTATTTATTTTATATAAAACAAAAATGGGAATTGCAATCAGGGCTTTGGCTTTTGATATTCAGACAGTAAAACTTATGGGGGCTGATTCGAATAAAATTATTGCTTTTGTATTTGCCCTTGGTTCAGGACTTGCCGCAATAGGCGGTATCTCTTATGCCATGGCATATCCGAGTATTGACCCTTATATGGGTATGCTCGTAGGGCTTAAAGCGTTTGCCGCTGCGGTTGTCGGAGGTATAGGAAGTGTTACGGGAGCCGTTATAGGAGGATTTATTTTAGGTTTTGCGGAAGTCGCTATCCCGGGATTTTTGCCGGAATTAGGAGGATGGAAAGACGCGTTTGCGTTTATTTTCCTGATTTTTGTTTTATTATTTAAACCTACGGGAATTATGGGTATAGATTTTGAAAGACAAAGGTTTTAATAATGAAAAGTGTAAAATTAAAAATGGGAAATCTTACACCGGCTAAATATTTTTCTCTTATTGCGGCGGTTACGGTAGTGTTTTTAGCTTTTTTATATTTTTCACCTCAGATGTTTAACGATTATACGATAACGGTTTTAGGGAATGTATATATTTTTATTATACTTGCCATAAGTTATAATCTTATCAACGGTATTACGGGGCAGTTTTCACTGGAACCGAACGGTTTTGTGGCAATAGGCGCTTATGTTACGGCTCTTTTGATGCTTAGTCCGGAGGTAAAGGCGGATATGTATATGATCGCGGCTCCTTATCCGTTTATCAGGGACATTTTTTTACCAAGCCCGTTTTTTACACTGATAATAAGCGGTATGGTTTCCGCACTTGTCGCTTTGACTCTTGCGTTTCCGGTATTTAGAGTAAGAGGAGATTACCTGGCTATTGTAACACTCGGTTTCGGTTTTATTATCAGGATTTTCTTGATCAACAACCCTGAAATTTCCAACGGCTCCATGGGGCTTGATTCTATTCCGGGTTTTGCAAGTTATTTTTGGATAGGGTTTACGGCTCTTGTAAGCATAGTGCTTGTTTATAACGTGGTATACTCCAAATACGGGCGTGCTATGAAAGCGGTCAGAGATGATGAGGACGCGGCACTTGCAATGGGTGTGGATACTTTTAAAACTAAAACAATCGCATTTATGACAAGTGCATTTTTTGAAGGAGTAGGAGGGGGTCTTCTTGCAAGTTCAATCGGTTCGATTTCACCTGATCAGTTTACATTTATGTTAACATTCCAGCTGTTGATTATTATAGTTCTGGGAGGTCTTGGAAGTATGAGCGGAGCCATAATGGCAACAATCCTGTTTATAGGCGGTATGGAAATGCTTAGGCCTCTTGACGATGCAACATGGACAATAGGGCCGGTTCATGGAATCCCAGGACTTAGAATGGTTGTGTTTAGTCTGATTTTGCTTGGAATTATGCTTTTTGCAAGAAAAGGCCTTTTCGGGAATAAAGAAATTTGGGACTACATAAAAGTGAAAAGTGAAAAGTGAAAAGTGAAAAGTGAAAAATGAAAAGTGAAAAATGTAAAATAGAAAATTGAAAGCGGGTGTAGAGCATCCGCCTGTAATTTATATAAAAGGAGTATTAATGAGCGATATTTTAAAAATAGGAAAATATGAATTTACAAGTAGATTAATTGTAGGGAGCGGAAAATATCCCGATTTTAAAACAACAAGAAATGCAACTCTTGCAAGCGGATCAGAGCTTATTACCGTAGCTGTAAGACGTGTAAATATAATGGATCCGAATGAAGAAAATTTAATGGATTATTTTAAAGATACAGATGTTAAAATCCTTCCGAATTCTGCAGGATGCACGACCGCCGAAGAAGCTATTATGCTTTTCAGGCTGGTAAAAGAGGCAACGGGAATAGATTTGATAAAGCTTGAAGTTATAGGCGATACTGCTAAAACTCTGTATCCAGATGTATTTGAAACATTAAAAGCGTGCGAAGTTTTAGCAAAAGAAGATTTTACAATTATGGCTTATACAAATGACGATCCTATTATGGCAAAAAGACTGGAAAATGCAGGGGCAGATGCAGTAATGCCTCTGGCGGCACCAATCGGAAGCGGACTTGGTATTCAAAACAGATATAATGTAGTCTTTGTAAAAGATGCCGTAAATGTTCCTGTAATTGTTGATGCAGGTATAGGAACAGCAAGTGATGCAGCTGCGGCTATGGAGCTTGGTGCAGACGGTGTTTTAACCAATACAGCAATAGCTCAGGCGAAAAATCCGATTGCTATGGCCGAGGCTATGAAACATGCGGTAATAGCCGGAAGAATGGCATATAAAGCCGGAAGAATACCTAAAAAACCTTATGCTACGGCTTCCTCTCCTCTTGAAGGCCTTATAGAATTTTAATAAAAGGCTTTCGCCTTTTTTAATAAAAAAGATTTTGATTTGTATGCAATATTGGTGACAGACACTTAGGCGATGGAGATGCGTATATGATAATTTTCTTTTTAATTTTACATATATTACGGTAATATGAGATACAATTATATTTATTTAAAAGGTTGGTTGATAATGAAAAGTTTAATTTTAATATTATTAAGTGGAATATTATTATATTTCGGTGCTGTAATATATTTATATGTTACGCAGGATAATAAAATATTTAATCGTAAATGGGCAAAACCATATGAGCCGACAATAGCAAAAAAAATAACTTTTAAGACAAGTGACGGGATAGTATTGGAAGGTGCATATATTGAAAATGGGAAAAATCTGCCTTTGGTTTTATATTTCAGCGGTAATGCGAATAATGTAATAGAGTTTGTGGATAAAACCGCATCTAAAATTAAACATTATAATTTTATCGGATTTAATTATCCCGGATATGCGGGGAGTAAAGGTAAACCGTGTGAAAAATGCATATTAAAATATGCACTAGAAATATTTGACAAATACAAACCTGAAATAATCATAGGCAGGAGTTTAGGCAGTGCCGTAGCCGCATATGTCGCTTCTAAAAGAAAAATTAAAAAACTCGTTTTGATTACCCCATTTGATTCGATTGTAAATATTGCAAAAAGCAGATATCCTTTCTTGCCGGTTGAAAAATTAGTCAAATATAAATTCAACGAAGTGAAATGGATAAAAAACATAAAAGCACCGGTTAATGTTTTGCTTGTTAAAAACGATAATGTTGTTCCGCAAAAAAATATAAGTAATTTATTAAAAAATATTAAAAACTTAAATAAAAAAACGGTTGTTTCAGGAATAAAACATGGCAATATTTATGAATATAAAAATTTTAATAAAATTTTGACAGAACTTTTAAATCAGTAAAAAACCATTTTGTTTCTTCCGGTTTTTTTTGCCGTATATAATGCTTTGTCAGCATTTGTAAGAGCCTGTTGTAATGTTTCTTGTGAGGGATTTTCCATTATATATATTCCCAGACTTATTGTGAAATGAATAGTGTTTTTCCCAAATGTTACATTGGTGTGTCTTATTGCGTTTAATATCTTATCTGCGATGGTTTTTGTTTTATTTTTATCTGTATCGTATAATATTAAAACAAATTCTTCTCCTCCGATTCTTGCGAAAATATCGTTTTCCCGTATAAGATTTTTAATGCAATATGAAAATTCTTTAAGAACTTCATCACCTGCTTTGTGTCCGTATGTATCGTTAATTTGTTTAAAATGGTCTAAGTCTATCATAATAAGCGCAATCTTTTTATTTTCTCTTTTTGCTTGTGTCAGCATTTTTTGTGCGAGTTTAAAAAAGGCTCTTCTATTGAAAATACAGGTCAGTTCATCGATTAGGGCAAGTTCTTCTAATTTTTTGCTTTGTTCTTTATTTGTTTTTTCATATTTTTCCAGTTGTAGAGAAATTAAAAAACCTAAAATAGAAAATGTAATGACAAGCATTTGAAGGGTCATAAAAGAAAATTTATCAATATTGTAATGTCCTATGAATTTTAAAGCGAATAAAACAAAAACGGCATAAACGGATATTGCTACTGCAATCTTTTTATTTGTTGAAATGTATGCGGTAAGCACACTGAAAATTATCCATGACGGTAAAAATGGATTATATGTTGTTATAAGAGATTGGTAAACAATAAAAGTGATAATTATAATGTAGGTAATGATTTGTATTAATGAAGTTTTATTTTTAAATTTTATTAAACATATATACATTATGGACATAAAAAGCAACAAACATCCTGTGTTGATTTCAGGGATTAAGGAATCGTTTGGGATTATGCCTATTATTCTTAGTGTAAAAAATATAAAAGCTATTAATATCCCCAGTAAAAGACTTATTTTGGTAGCAGTGTATCTAAATTCAAGTAAATTATTGTTCATGGTTTATTATAGCACATATAAACGAAGGATGTAAAGATTTAAAACAGTTGAAAATGGCGGAGAGACAGGGATTCGAACCCTGGGAGGCTTGCGCCTCAACGGCTTTCAAGGCCGCCGCTTTCGACCACTCAGCCATCTCTCCTTATGAAGTAAACAGTGGTGCCCGGGGCCGGACTTGAACCGGCACGGGATTACTCCCGAGGGATTTTAAGTCCCTTGCGTCTACCACTTCCGCCACCCGGGCATACGAGCCAAAAGTTTATCAAAGCTTACTTAAAATAAACTTAAAATGGAGGCGCCACCCGGATTCGAACCGGGGATCAGAGCTTTGCAGGCTCCTGCCTTAGCCACTTGGCTATGGCGCCGATTTTAAAACTTAAACGTTTAAATTTTAATGGAGCGGGCTACGGGATTCGAACCCGCGACCTCCACCTTGGCAAGGTGGCGCTCTAGCCAGCTGAGCTAAGCCCGCAAACGGACTAGAATTATATAAAAAAACTTATAAAAAAGCAATAGCGGAAGAAAGAAATTGGTGAAAAAAGTGAAATAATAAGTAAAAGAGGGGAAAAGATAAGGAATAGAAATGGCTGAAATGATGAAAAAAGATTACAAATGAGGTCCTGCTTTTTCAAATTCCTTACCTTCAGGAACATCTTCGTATCTTTTGAAGTTTTTTATAAACATTTCTGCAAGTTTTTTAAGCTGATTATCATAATCTTCTTTATTTTCCCAAGTGTTTCTAGGATTTAAAACATTATTGTCGGCAACACCTTCAAGGGCTTTTGGGATGTCAAGATTAAATATATCAAGGGTTTCGAATTCGGCTTTATTAATGCTTCCGTTTAAGATGCCGTTTATACATGCTCTTGTATCTTTTATGCTCATTCTTTTTCCAATCCCATAAGGTCCGCCTGTCCATCCTGTATTTACCAGATAAACGTTTACTTCATGGTTGTCTATTTTTTCACCCAAAAGTTTGGCGTAAGCCGTTGGATGAAGAGGCAAAAACGGTTCACCGAAACATGCACTGAATGTTGCAACAGGTTCGGTTATTCCTCTTTCGGTTCCGGCAACTTTTGCGGTATATCCGCTTAAAAAATAATACATTGCCTGTTCTTTTGAAAGTTTGCTCACAGGAGGTAGAACGCCGAATGCGTCAGCAGTAAGGAAAATAATGTTTTTAGGATGACCTCCTTGGAGGGTGCATTCATGGTTTTCAATATGTTCGATAGGATAAGAAACCCTGGTGTTTTCCGTTTTACTGCCGTCTGTGTAATCTACGTTTCCGTTTTCGTCGATTACAATATTTTCAAGAAGAGCGTTTCTTTTGATGGCTCCGTAAATTTCAGGTTCGCTGTTTTTATCAAGATTAATAACTTTCGCATAACATCCGCCTTCAAAGTTAAATACGCCGTTATCGTCCCATCCGTGTTCGTCATCACCTATAAGTTTTCTCTTAGGATCGGTTGAAAGGGTTGTTTTTCCTGTTCCTGAAAGTCCGAAGAATAATGCCACATCACCTTTTTCGCCTACATTAGCAGAACAGTGCATAGAAAGCTTGCCTTCAAGCGGAAGCCAGTAATTCATCATGGTAAAAATACCTTTTTTAAGCTCACCGCCGTAAAGCGTTCCGCTCATAACCGCCAGGTTTTCTTCTACGTTAAAAGCAACAAAAATATCACTGTTAAGATTTTCTTCTTTCCATTTAGTATATCTTTCGGTTCCGGCTACCAAAAATGTAAAATCGGGGTTGAAGTTTTTAAGCTCTTCCTTAGTAGGCAATATAAACATATTCATTACGAAATGAGCCTGCCATGCGATAGGAGTTACGAATCTGATTCCTCTTCTGCTTTCTTTGCTGGCTCCCACAAAAACGTCAATAACATATAATTCTTCTTTTTTTGAAAGTTCATCTTTTGTAAAAGCTTCAAGTTTTTTAAAAGTATCAAGTGTTATAGGATGATTTATTTCGCCCCATGCAATGTATTGATCGCTTGGTTGTTGTTTGACAAAATATTTGTCTTTCGGACTTCTTCCTGTAAATTCACCGGTGTCAACGGCGGTTGCCCCGCTTGCTGTCAATGAAACTTCGCCTTTTTTCAATGTGTCTTCTATTATTTTTTCATAGTTTGGATTGTGAATTATATTGTCTGCTTTAATTCCAATCGTTTCCAGTTTTGCTGTCATAAGATTCTCCTAATAAGTGTGGTTGTATGGATTAAAATTATAACAAAAGAATTAACTGTTAAAAGTTAAATTAAGAGATAATCATAAAGTTTATAAAATAAATTGAAAGAAAAAAGGGGAAGATTAAAGATCTTTTTCCAATCCCGTTTTTTTAAGAGTGAATTCTACAAATTTGTATCCGACAATAATTAAAATAGGCCACATAAAAAACAGAATCATTCCCCATGTCGTGTTAATGTGTTGAGCCTCAGGTGTAATACCGTTTGGCAAAAGTTTCTCGGAAGCAAAAAGAAAACTTCCAAGGAATAATGTTATTAATGCTATAAATTTTCTCATATTCACTCCTTAATATGCGTGGTCATCTGTTAAGATTTCTTCTTTTGTAATAGGACCGCCTTTTTTCATTTGATACCAAACATACATAACATATCCCAAAACAAAAGGAACGGCAATACTAATCCATGCCATTACCATTAGTGTATATTTTGAACCTGATGTGTTTTGAATTGTTAAGCTGCTTTGTAAATCGGCATAGCTTGGATAAAACGCAGTTCCGTTAAGTCCTGCCAAAGTAACTACAATAATACCGATTAATACAGTTCCAAGCCCTGAAGCCCAGATACCTTTTTTGGAATTTCCAAATCCGCTTTGGAATATACCAAGAACGAACAAAACAACACCAACTAAAAATACGATTAACTGAATCGCACCGTATGCGAGTAGATTTTGTAAATATTTTCCTTCTACTAAAGTAATTGTACCTTTTGGATCATGAATGTTGTATGCGTACCCTTTCATAGTAATTAAACCGTAAAGAATAACCACCAAAGCTACTAATAATACAACAAAACATCTTTTGATAACCGCTCTAAGTCTTGCGATTACGTCTGCAAAATCATTATCGTCTAAGTCATTGATTAGCCACAGTGCTCCTAAAATTCTCGCAACTGCAAAAAGGAAAACACCTACTGCAAGGTTAAACCATGCACCGTGACCAAAATCGATAGCCGCTTCAAGTCCTCTTAGGTTAATTCCGTCGGATGCGGTTCCCCATTGAAGAACTCTTGTTACCGGGTCGAATGAAAAGTTAGAACCTGTGAAAAAAGTTCCAACTGCCGCACCGAATAAAACAACTCCTATAACACCGTTGAAATATAAGAAAAACTTGTATGCACCTTTACCGATTAGGTTACCGGTTCTGTTCATATATTCATATGATACGGCTTGAAGAACGAATGCAAACAAAATAAGCATCCATACCCAGTAAGCTCCACCGAAAGATACGGAATAAAACAATGGAAATGCCGCATATAAGGCACCGCCGAATAAAACAAGCGTAGTAAATGTAAGTTCCCATTTTCTACCAAGAGAGTTTAAAATACCTCTCTCTTCCATTTCGTTTTTTGCTACGTGAAAGAGTGTTTGTCCACCCTGAACAAATGTCATAAATATAAATAATCCTCCAAGGATAGCAATAATTATCCACCAGTAAAATTGTAGATAAAAATGCGTTGCGTCCACTGTAATTGGTGCCCAAGTCATTAGTGCGCTCCTTTTGGTCCGTTTTTAACGACCGTAAATAGGATTTTAAGCTCTGCAATACCAAGGATTACGAAAGCTACTAAGAATAAGAAAAATGTAGCCTGAACATTTTGCAATGCGATTGGTGTTACTGATTCGCTTGTCGGTAACACACCAAATACCGTCCATGGCTGTCTTCCGATTTCCGCAGTCATCCATCCGAAACTTGTAGCAATCCAAGGTAATGGAACAGATAAAACCGCCAGTTTTTGAACAAGTGCGTTGTTCTCGAAAGTTCCTTTTAAAATAGACATATATGCGAGCAAGAATAATAAAATAAACCAGAATCCAAGTGCAACCATTATATGGAATGAATAGAATACCGGTGCAACCGGCGGATATAGTTTAGTCGGATCAGTTAAATAGCCGTAACCTATTAAATCAGCTCTGCTTAACTGGATTCCGTCTACAGGCTGACCGATTTTAGCGTAGAAGATTTTTTTAGCGGCTTCCATACCAGCTTTATCGTTGTTGGCTTTTGCCTCATGGTATGCTTTTAGAGCCTCTATGGCTTTAGCGCCTTCTTCATGTAATTTGTCAAATGACCAGATTCCGTAGTTAGGATTACCTTCAACTAAATCTTTTAGTCCCGGAATGTAAGCATTTGGATTTCTTTTTCCAAGAAGTGAAAGCATACTAGGCAGTTCAATTTTAAAACTGAAAGCTTCATCATTGCTGTTTACGTTTCTCGGATCAACGGTTTTAGGAAGACCAATAGCAACGATAGGAGCATTTTTTTTACCTACTATCAAACCTTCGGCCGCCGCTATTTTGGTAGGCTGGGTATTTGCAACTTCATAAGCGTGTTCGTCACCGATAACCGCTGTGAATATTGATGCCACTAAACCGAATGCTGCTGCAACGGCTGCCGATTTCTTAGCAAAATCTTTGTGTTTTCCTCTTAATAAATACAATGAAGAAATCCCGAGTACAAAAATTGCTGCAAGAGTATACGCACTGCTTACAACGTGTAAAAATTTTGCCTGTGCTACAGGCTGAGTAATCATTGCGTAAAAATCTGTCATTTCAAGTCTTGCGTTGTCAATATTGAATTTTCCGAATTCACTGCTCGGATGTTGCATAAACCCGTTGGCGATAAGAATCCAGAGTGCTGAAAGGTTAGAACCTATTGCAAGCAACCAAGATGATGTAAGGTGAACACCTTTGCTGACTCTTTTCCATCCGAAGAATGCAATAGCCGCAAATGTCGCTTCAAGGAAGAATGCAACAATACCTTCCGTAGCCAGTGGTGCTCCGAATAAATCACCGACAACCCATGAGTATGTGGACCAGTTGGTTCCGAACTCAAATTCGTGAATAATACCTGTAGATATACCGATTGCGAAGTTAATACCGAAGATTAACTGCCAAAACTGTGTAATTTCTTTCCACTGTGCTTTTCCCGTTTTTACGTAAATAGTTTCGAAAAACGCCACTATAAACGACATACCGAGTGTAAATGGAACGAAGAAAAAGTGGAAAATTGCCGTCATAGCGAATTGAGCTCTCGCCCATTCTAGCATGGTTAAATCAAATTGATGTATCATGCTATTCCTCCTTTTTTTGTTTACCGGGAGTAATTTTTGTAAGCTGTTTCAGATAAAGTGCCTTTTGGGCGTTTTTCCCTTGCACTTTTGAATTAAGCGTAGGGAAAAAGAAAACTTTAAGAACTACAAAAATTACAACCAGCTTAATAATAATGATCAGCCAAAGTTTTTGGCCTAAACTTGACATGTTTTTAAACCCGTCAATGTAAAAAAACAAAATGCGTTTAATCATAAGCCCTCCTTCGAGGCTATGAAAATTGTATATCAAAATGTTAAAGGTGTCAATAAAATTTCACAAAAATTTAATAAAAAAAAGAGTTTTTTAACCCACAAGCTTTAATAAATGTAAAATTTATGTAAGAAGCCCTAAAAATAGGGCGTTAAAAGATAAAAATATCCTTTATTCCGATACGTTAACTTCTTTAATTTCGCTTTCCCAAAGTCCGTGTTTTGTACAGTAAGCCATTGCTGTCAGTTTAAGTTTGTTTGATGTAGGTACGATGTAGAAATCAACTTCGACGTGTTCTTTTTGGTTACCTAATGTTCCCGGAGTAAAAGTTGCTTGTCCAAGCAGGGTTTCTCCGTTCCAAAGCTGAACATATGCAATGTAATGGTCGAAATCATCCGGATGTGAGTATTCGTTTCCGACTCGGATTTTTACTTTGAATTTTTCACCTTTTTTTGCCGTGTTTTCACAGTGGATAAACGGTGAATGTCTGTCAATATAGTCTTTTTTGGCTTCTCTGTCTATTTGAGAAATATCCTGATATCTGTTAATTTTTGGCATTTTTGCCTCCTTTTGTTAAAATTTTCAAGTATTATAACAGAAAAGAGTAAAAAAGATAAATCTTATCTTTTTAGTTAAACAATTAATGCAATTAATAGATAAAAAATATTAAAAAGGCAACAATGAAAAAGATAGAAATTTTTACGGACGGCAGTTCACTCGGAAATCCGGGACCCGGAGGCTGGTGTGCGATATTGAGGTATAGAGGCAAAGAAAAAATTTTAAAAGGCGGGGAAGAACACACCACGAATAACAGAATGGAACTCGCAGCGGTAATAGAAGCGCTTAAAGCCCTTAAAGAGCCTTGTGAAATAGATCTTTATTCCGATTCCACATATGTTTTAAAAGGTATTAACGAATGGCTTGAAAACTGGGTAAAGAAGAATTTTAAAAATGTTAAAAACCCCGATTTATGGAAGGAATTTATCGATGTCAGCCAAAAACATAAAATTAATGTGTTTTGGGTAAAGGGACATTCCGGGCATAAGGAAAATGAAATTTGTGATAAAATTGCAAAACAGGAAGCCGAAAAAAGGAAAAAATAATGCTTATATCCGCAGAAGATATTAAAAAGTATCTTTCACAGGTTCCGCCTTTACCTGAAAGTGCCGCGAGGGCACTTAATTTTTTAAAAGAAGGGGATTTAAGAAAGGCGGCGTTAGAAGCTGAAAACGATTTGGTGCTGAAAAAACAGATAGAGCATGTGGTAAATTCCGCATATTTTTCATTGCCCAATAAAGTGGAAGACACCGTTCAGCTGTTTACAATGATAGGGCTTGAAATGGCAAAAAGTCTTGTTTACAGTTATATAGTTTCTTTACTGGAACCTAAGGAATGGAAAATATTCAATATCGATTTTAAAGATTTTCAGGCCCAGTTTATGAGCCTGTATGAAGAGTATATGATTTTGGAATTCGGCAAGGAAAAATACAAACAGTTTCCTGAAATAGGTGCAATTGTACCTGTTGCCGTATGTGTATGCGACATGCTGTTGGGGGATAAAAAAGACAAGTTGGAGTTAATAACCGATTCCGCTCCGATTGAAACAGGAACGCTTTTAAAACGAATGGCGGGAATGTCTCTTTTTGAAATGGCTGCAAAAATTGCAGAAATATGGGAGCTGGAAGAAGAAAAATGCGAAATTATAAAAAAAAGCGAATGTGTAAACTGCAACAATTCACTAAGCGCTTTAACTCACTTTTTATTTTTTTATTTGGCAAGTAAACCGGTTTTTATGGATTTGAATTCTTTAATTGAATTTAATCCGGAATGTATGGATTTTATACCGAAAACAACACAAAGGATAATGAATGAAGAATGAACTTGAAAAGAGCTTGGGGTATGAGTTTAAAAATGAAAAACTCTTAACCGAGGCTCTGACGCACAGAAGTTACAAAAAAGATGTAAACAACGAAAGGCTGGAATTTCTCGGTGATGCGGTAATGGATTTGATAGTTGGCGAATATCTCTTTTATCTTTTTCCGAAAGCCGAAGAGGGGACGCTTTCTAAATTAAGGGCGGCTCTGGTTAACGAGGATTCTTTTACAAGGCTGGCCGAGAGGCTTAATCTTGGTAAATATCTTTATCTCTCGCCTGCGGAGGAAAATAATAGCGGAAGGGAAAAACCTTCTATTTTATCTAGCGCATTTGAAGCGATTATGGGAGCTGTTTATCTTGAATCGGGGTTTGAATCTTCCAAAAATGTGGCGCTTAAACTGCTAAAAGAGGAGTTTCCGATAATTACACCCGAAGAGCTTCTTAAAGATTATAAAACAACTCTTCAGGAAATCACACAGGCACATTTCGGAGTTGTTCCTGAATACAGGCTTATTAAAGCCAGCGGACCGGATCATAAAAAAGAGTTTGAAATAGGTGTTTTTATACGCGATAAAGAATATGCTGTGGCAAAAGGCAAAAGCAAAAAAACAGCACAGCAGGAAGGTGCGAGGCTTACAATAGAGATGCTTAAAGAAGAACTGAATTTAAATTGAGAATTGAGAATTGTATAAATAAAAACTTAGTAACTTTAAAAATTTCAACAATTGTGAAATAAAAAATAAATTATAGAGGTAATAACGATGTTTAACAGTTTCGGAGAAATTTTCAGATTTACCACATTCGGGGAATCGCACGGAAAAGCCATAGGTGTTATTGTTGACGGTGTGCCTGCGGGGTTTGAATTTGACGAAGGGTTTTTACAAAGCGAGCTTGACAGAAGAAAACCCGGTAAAAACAGGTTTGCTACAGCCAGAAAAGAGAGCGACACAGCCGAAGTATTAAGCGGGGTGTTTGAAGGGAAAACCACAGGAACCCCGATTGCCATAGTGATTTTCAATAAAGATCAAAAAAGCAAGGATTATTCGAATATAAAAGATTTGTTCCGTCCCGGACATGCCGATTTTACTTATTGGCACAAATACGGAATAAGGGATTATAGGGGCGGGGGCAGAAGCTCCGCAAGGGAAACCGCCGCAAGGGTTGCCGCCGGGGCGGTTGCGAAAATGATTTTAAATGAGCTTAATATCGAAGTTAAAGCCGGAGTTATTGAGATAGGCGGTATCAGGACCGAAAAAGAAGATTATGAATACGCGAAAACCTCTCCTCTTTTTGCGCTTGATGAAAATATCGAAAAAGAATGGATAAGTCTTATTGATAAAAAAAGAAATGAGCATGATTCTCTAGGAGGAGCTGTAAAACTTAAGATCGAAAATCTGCCCGTAGGGCTTGGAGAGCCGGTTTATTATAAACTTGACAATGTTTTGGCCGGCGCAATGCTTAGCATTAACGCCGTCAAAGGAATCTATATAGGAAATAAAGACGCCCATAAACTTACGGGTTCTAAAAACAATGACGAAATTAGCAAAGAAGGCTTTTTAAGCAACAATTCGGGCGGGGTGCTCGGAGGTATTAGCAACGGTGAAAGCGTTGAAGCCGAAATATACTTTAAACCCACCCCATCTATTTTTAAAAAACAAAAAACGGTCGATATTTATGGAAACGAAGTTGAAGTTGATTTAAAAGGAAGGCATGATCCGATTGTGGCTATAAGGGGAAGTGTGGTTGTTGAAGCTATGGCGGCCTGTGTAATTGCCGATATGCTGATGCTTAATATGGCAAGAAAAATGGAATTTTTGAAAAAAATATATTAGGAGATAAGATGGATGTATGGGAGGAGCTGCAAAAATTAAAAATACTTTATGTCGAAGACAGTGACGATGCGAGGGAGATGTTTGTATCACTGCTGTCATTTGGCAGTGGTACCGATGAAAATATAATCGTTGCCAAAAACGGAAAAGAGGGGCTTGAAAAATTTAAGGAAAACGATATCGATTTGGTTATAACCGATATAAACATGCCTGAAATGAACGGCTTAGAAATGGCTGAAGAGATAAAAAAAATAAATAGCAACGTCCCCATAATTGTAATTTCCGCCCATGATGAAAAAGAATATTTTATTAAAAGCATAGAAATAGGCATAGACGGATATTTAATAAAACCGGTTAATTTCGAGCAGCTTCAAGGTGTTCTCTCGAGAGTTATCAACAATTACAAAAATTATAAAGAAGCGCAAAAAAACCTTCATATGTTTAAAACTTATCAGAAAATTTCGGATCTTTTCTCAATTGTTTCAAAAACCGATTTAAAAGGAAGAATAACACAAGTTAATGATAAATTTTGCGAAATATCCGGTTATGAAAGAGACGAGCTTATTGGAAAACCGCACAACATCATAAGACATCACGACAATCCAAAAGAAATTTTTGAAGATATGTGGAAAACCATACAAAGCGGTAAAGTATGGAGAGGAATAGTCAGAAACAGAAGAAAAGACGGTAAAAGCTATTATGCGGACAGTGTCGTAATGCCGATAACGGACGTTGACGGGAATATAACGGAATATATATCCTTAAGACACGATGTAACCGAAATTATGAATCCCCTAAAGCAGCTTAAGGAAGAGGTTAACAACTGCAAAAAACCTATGCTTGTATATATGAAACTTGACAGGTTTGATTTGCTTGAAGAGTTTTATATGGATAAAATACTAAGCAGCATACAGTATGAGTCAAGACAATACATAAAATCAAAATTTGAAACATTATTTGATTTTGACAAACTTTATTCAATAGGTAACGGGGAATGCGCTTTTGTGCTCGATGAAGAAAAAATCAGCTCTTCAAGAGATGAGGTTTTGAAAAAACTAAAAACGACTCAAAACGAAATTAACGACAGCGTAATTTCTGTAAATGATATAAATTTTGATATAAAAATTTTGATGAGCGTTTCATATGATGACCATCAGGCGCTGAAATCAGCAAAACTCGGTATAAAGAAACTTATGAATTCTGATGAGTATTTTATTATTGCAAAAGGTCTCGCATATCAAAAAGAAGAAGAAGCGAAAAAAAACATGGAAATGTTTTTTATAATTAAAAATGCGCTTGCCACAAATAATATCGTCTCATACTTCCAGCCTATTATCGATAATAAAACTCGTAAAATCGCAAAATTCGAATCACTGGTAAGATTAATAAAAAATGGTGAAGTGATTTCTCCGTTTTTCTTTCTTGAAATTTCAAAAAGAACGGGGACTTATTATGACATAACGCATAAAGTTATGGAAAACGCCCTAAAAGCCGTAGAGTGCTGTGATGTTACCATAAACCTATCTTCCATTGATATAGAAAACAAAATCACAAGGGAATTTATTATTAATTTACTTGATAAGCACAAGAATTTCGGAGAAAAAATAACGTTTGAGCTTTTGGAAGATGAAAGCATTAAAAATGATGAACTTATTTTTGATTTTATAAAAACGGTAAAAGGATATGGGGTTAAAATCGCCATTGACGATTTTGGAAGCGGTTATTCTAATTTTGAAAGACTGCTTATGTATCAGCCCGATATTTTAAAAATTGACGGAAGTTTGATAAAAAACATACAAACTAGTAATTTTTCCCACTCAATTGTAAAAAGTATAGTGACTTTCGCCAAAGAACAAAACATGCAAACCGTTGCGGAATTTGTGGAAAATGAGGAAATTTTTAATATAATAAAAAATATCGGTGTGGATTATTCACAAGGATACTATTTCGGAAAATCGGACAGATTGGAAGCATATAGAGAAAAATTATGAATACAGCAGCATTGGCACTCGCCGTTTTATATTTTATAACCGGTAAAATAACCTTTTTTTTAATGGGAAACAATGACATAGTTACGCTTAGCATGTTTCCTCCGGAGGGGATAGCCCTTGCTTTTGCCCTTTATTTCGGTAAAAAGGTTTTACCGGGAATTTTTATAGGGCAGTTTTTACTGGCGTTTTACAGCGGCATTGCTTTTTTGCCTTCGGTTTTAATAGCGCTAATCAATACCGCTGAGGCATGGATTGGGATAAAAGTTTATAAATATTTAAAAATTGATATAAAATTACCGACGTTTAACGATTATTTAAAGCTTTTTTTAATGATTGCGTTGGTTTTGCAGCCTTTTAGCGCTGTTTTTTCAAATATTGTGCTTTATTTTTTGCAAGGCGGAGATTTTTTATATAAACTGTTTGCCTGGTGGTTCGGAAATGTGATGGGGCAGATGGTGTTTACCCCTTTTTTACTGCTTTTGTTTACAAGATATCATTTATTGGATATAAAAAAACTTCTTTTTTACGGATTTATATACGCAGTTTTTATGTGGGTTATTGAAATATTTTTTAAAGTAGAAAATCCTTTTGTGCTTATAGTATATTCTCTTCCAATAGTAATTTTTCTTACAATAAAAGAAGGTTTGGTTTACGGATGGTTTTTAAGTATAGTTTCGGCATTTATAGCTTTGTATGCGGTACATCTAAAAACAGGGGCGTTTGCAAACCTGGATGCGTTTGACAATACGTTTAATTACAACTTTTTCGTGCTTCTTCATTCTTTCAGTGTTTTAATTATAGACATATTGTTTGAAGAGAGGAAAAATTACGAAAAAAATCTTGAAGATAGAATCAAAGAGGAAGTTAAGAAAAACAATGAAAAAATGCTGATGCTGATGCAGCAAAACAGACACGCACAGATGGGAGAGACAATCAGTATGATAGCCCATCAGTGGAGACAGCCGCTAAACAGCCTTGTCCTGATAAACCAGATACTCATTAACAGAATAGAAAAAAACGCCCTTGATGATAAGACGCTTGAATATTTTAAGGTAAATTCGAAAAAACAGATTGAATACATGTCAAAAACGATTGACGATTTTAGAAATTTTTTTAAAAAAGAAAAAGAAAAAAAAGTTTTTGAAATAGATAAGGTAATACAAAAATCCGTGGATATGATAAAACCCCAGTTTGAAAAACACGGTATAAACATACAGTTGGATATGATGAAAAACCTAACGTATAAAGGATTTGCCAATAATCTTATGCAGGTGATAATCAATATTTTAAACAACGCAAAAGACGTATTGCTGGAAAAAGAGATTAAAAACAAGCAAATTGAAATAAAATCATATAAAGATGGGGAAGATATAATAATTACAATCGAAGATAACGCCGGAGGGATTGATGAGGAGATAATTGAGCAGATTTTTGAACCCTATTTTTCCACCAAAAGCAAAAACGGCAGCGGTCTTGGGCTTTATATGGCAAAAGAAATAATAGAAAAACAGATGCACGGGGTGTTGAAAGTGATCAATACCGACAAGGGTGCGAAATTTATCATAATTTTAAAACCGGAATAAACGTTATTTGATATAAATAGCAAGCCAAATCGCCGTTTTTTTAGTTTTAATAAGGGTATGGGGAGTGTTTGCGGGAATAAAAAGAAAATCCCCGGCTTTTAATTTTTTAATTTCCCCGTTTATTTCTATTTTTGCGCATCCTTTTAATAAAACTACGAATTCGTCTTCTTTTTGATTGAACGTTTGAGGGGTTTTTAGGGTGTTTGAGATTATTTTTTTAATGGTTACGTTTTTATGTTTTAAAAGCGTTTTAAAAATTTCGCTGTCAATATCCGGAAGTGTGGAAATATCAAAAAGATTTTCATTTTGCATTCAGTTTCCTTGCCAAAGCCCAGAATTTTTTAAGGGCTTTTTTTTCTCTCCATCCGATTTTGTAGTAAATAATATTATCAAGGTAATCTCTGGCTTCTTTTACGGAAATTCCGGTTTTCTGTGCGTATTTTTTCAGTGTTGAATACGGAATTTTCTGTTTTTTTGTCAGAAATTCTTTTATCAGTTTTTGGTATTTTTTATGGTGTTTATTGGTGCAAAAAAGTGCGAATACAAAAGGAAGATCGTAATTTTTATACCATTCTTCCGCAAGATCCGTGCAGTTTTTCTCTTTAAAGGCTTTGTCGCCTATGACAACTTTTCCTTTAATATTTAAAACTTTCGCCAAAACGTTGGATGTTGCGGATTCGAGATCTTCCCCTTCACCCGGGCAAACCAGAACGGTTTTTACTTTTTTGTTTGCGGCAATACCCGCATTCAGGCATTTTTTGTTTTTTGCTTTTATTGATGAAATAAAAGCGGCGTCAATAAAATTTTTTTCAAACCATTCATTTACTTTTGAAGGGTAGGATTTTTTAATTTTTAGTTTTTTTTGTTTTAAAAATTGGTAAAATGGCAAAAGGTTTAAATAATCAATATGACCTATAAGCATATCAGCCTTTTTTAGATATTATTTTATCATAATAAATTGGAGTTGATATGTCAAAATAAGGAGTTTTAATGGTAAAGGTTGAATTTTTAGGTCCCATAAGCAGAGAAGATATGGAAATTGATGTGAAAAATTTAAAAGAGTTAAAAGAGATTTTAAGCGGGGATGAAAGATTAAAAAAGTGGCTTGAAAATTCTGCTGTGGCTGTAAACGACAGGCTGGTTACAACTCTGGATGTCGAATTGAGTGACGGTGACAGGGTTGCCGTTTTGCCGCCTGTATGCGGAGGATAAAGAAACAGTGAACAGTGAAAAATGTAAAATGGAGGTAAAAATGTTAGAAGTTTTTAAAGGCGGTGTTCCGGTAATTCCTACACTTGAGAGATGGTATGAGGAATTTAAACTTGAAGGTTACGGGGCTATGATCCCGTTTATAGGAATAGTCAGACCTGATGACGGAATTGAGGGGCTTAGTTTTGATTTGTATCTTCCTATGCTTAAAGAATGGTTTGGCAAATGGGAAAATCTTGACGGATGTAAAATTGCAATGGCACACAGTTTCGGGGATGTTATGGTCGGGGAAACCAGTTTTTTATGCGCAATTTTTACAAAACACAGACGCGAAGGGTTTAGATGTTTGGAGGATTTTGTGGAGGATTTTAAGGCAAATGCCCCTATTTGGAAATATGATTTAAAAGACGGAAAGAGAATATTTGCCGATGACAGGGCGAAAGAATTACCGGGAGCGGGTATATTAAGTGAAAAGTGAAAAATGAAAAGTGGCGGGGTGAAAAAATAAAAGATAATATTGCACGTATTTAGTTTTAAGCTTTATGCTTATAAAAAGGAGAGATTATGGCACATATAAGTTATGAGGAATCAATAAAAATTTTAAATGAGAATCTGCCGCAAAGCAAAGGCTGTGAAAAAGTATTTCTCGAAAATGCTTTAAACAGGGTATTAGCCGAAGATATAGTTGCAAAATATGACAATCCTTATATGCCTACGGCTTCAATGGACGGATATGCTATTAGGCATGAAGATATTGATAAAGAAATAAAAATATTAGGAAAAAATCCTGCCGGAAGTTTTGAATATGATAAGATCGGTAAGTGTGAAGCGGTTAAAACATTTACCGGCAGTTTTATGCCGAAAGGAAGTGATACGCTTGTGCCGATTGAAAATGTGGAAGTTGACGGTAACAAGCTGATTATAAAAGAAAAGGTGGAAAAGGGATTTTCGGTAAGGCCTGTGGGAGAGGATTTTACAAAAGGTGAAATTTTAATTAAAAAAGGCACTCATATAAAGGCCGGGGAAACAGGGGTTCTTGCCAGTCTGGGGATAAGCAGTGTGTATGTTGTTAAAAAGCCGGTAATCAGTGTTATCGCAACAGGGGAAGAGATTGCGGATATTGATGACGAGGTAAAAATGGGTCAGATAAGAAGCTCAAACAATTACACTCTCACCGCACTTGGAAGAAGTTTGGGATATGAAACGCATAATGCCGGTATTGCGGGAGATAAAAAAGAAGAAATTAAAGCCAAAATCAAAGATGCTCTGATAAACAGCGATATTGTCGTAACCACCGGAGGTGTGAGTGTGGGGGATTTTGATTTTGTAAAAGAAATTACGGGAGAATTTGACGTTTTGTTTCATGGGGTTAACATTAAACCCGGACAGTGGATAATGATAGCCCGCGCAGGTGAAAAGTATATTGTTTCGCTTCCGGGATTTCCTTACAGCAGTTTTGTTACGTTTTTATTGTATGTTGTTCTTATTGCAGATGCTTTTGAAAATAAAAAATCATTAAAAGTAATTGAAGCAAAACTAAGAGACGATTTTGTTAAAAAATTTAAAAAAACCCAGTTTGTTGCGGTTAATCTTTCATTTGAAGACGGTAAATATATCGCAGATATAAGAGGTAAAAAACAGGGCAGCAGCGGAATTTTGACAAATTTGAGCGGCAATGAGGCTTTGATGGAGCTTCCGGAAGGCTTATACACATTAAAAGCCGGAGAAAAAGTTAGGATAATTAAATACTGAAAATGATATAATTCCATTAAAAAAGGAGAGATGAATGAAAAAAATAGGGGTTTTCTTATTGCTGATTAATGTTTTATTTGCGGAGATGATAAACATAAATAAGCCCAATTACAATATGATAAAACCGGACGTTGTGGCTAGCGGGGCTTTGAGCAATTCCATCGAGGGGTTAAAATTTTATAAAAACAGTATTCTTGTATATTCTTACAATGAATTTATAATAAAAAACCTTCTTGACGGAAGTGTAAAAACAAAAAATATAAAGCATATAAAAAAAGCGGTTGTGTATAAAAATTATGTTTTTATTTATAACAGTAATGATTATTATTCCATATATATTTATGATTTGAACAGTCTAGAACTAGTAAAAAAACTTGAATTAAAAACGAGTATTTACAGTTTTGCCATAAACAATGACAAACTTTATGCGCTGACAGGAAACTATATTGACATATACAGTCTTTCAACGGGGGAAGTGCTGAATAAAGTGCAGTTATCGGAGTTTTTCAGAAACATTTATACGTGTTATGATAAAAATTATTTTTTAGTGCTTAATTCTTCCGATATAGATATATATAAAAACGATGTTCTTGTTAACAGAATACATTACAGGGATTCTCTTGTTCAGGCGAATATTTTAAACGGAAAAATTTTTTATATTACAACGGACTATGCCCAAAATGTTTCGAATGTTTATATAAAAGACGCCTCAACGCTCAAAACAGTCGACAGTATAAAAATAAAAGCATATCTTTCAGGAGCTTTTATAACAAATGATTTCAAATCAATGCTTTATACGGTAAAAAATAAAAAATTAATGTTTATTTATGATTTGCAGGCAAAAAAAATAAAATATGCATTCAACCTGAATAAAGAAACCGATTTTATCAAACTTTCCCCTGAGAATAAATTTGTCGGGACCGTTTATGAAGATAAGACATATCAGGTGTTGAATGTTGCCGGATATTTAAAAGTAAAAATGCCGGCCGGTGCAAAAAATGTAAAACCTCAACCTGTTGCTGCTGTAAAAGTTCAGGTTAAACCAAAACAAAACGTTGCAATTCAAAATGTTAGGGCAGTGCCTTCAAAGTTGGAAATTTATGCTTCACAGACAAAGGGATATACGCCTTTAAAGGTAGTGTTCAGTATTGTGTGCGGAGATGATGTTGTGGCTTATTATATAAATTTTGGAAATCGGGAGCTGCTCAAAAAAGGCAAACCTCCTGTGAAATTTGTCCATACATTTACAAAACCGGGTGAATACAAAGTGTTTTTTGCGGTAAAAAACAAAGCCGGTCTGATTACAAAAAAAATTGTTAATATTAAAGTTGAAGAAGAAACATTTAAAGATTATCAAAAAACTTACGCCCCGTAAAAAGGGTGTAAAATGATATAATTACAATAAAAAGGAGAAATAAGTGAAAAAAATACTTTTATCTATGTTGATTGCGGGATTTGCTTTTAGCGAAAATTTTATAAATTTACAGATTACGGATGATACGGTTATGTTTGAAGGACAGGCGCAGATTGTAAATAATAAACCGGTATATGCAAGAGGCGGATATCTGGTAAATAATAAGAAAGATGCGGTAAGCGATTTCGGATATATAGGACTTAAAACGGAAGGTCAGGCGATTGGAGTGGATATTCCTGTGAAAATTTCTTTAATATTTGATGTCGTGCATATAAAAAACAATACCGCTTCACCTGTAGGTTTGGGAATTTCCACTTATCTAAAACAGTTCAGCATGCCGGTATTTTGCAGAGCTACATATGAGTATGCTCCTAAAATATTGAGCTACGAAGATGCTGAAAAGTTTTCAAAAATAAAAGCGGAAGCGGGTATAAGATTTATAGAAAACGGAGAAGTTTTTGTAGGTTACAGGAAAATAGATTTTGATGACAACTATATAAGCAATATGTATGCGGGAGTGGGGTTTGTTTTTTGATCGGATTAAAACACCTGCATATGTAATAGAAGAAGATCTTCTTGAAAAAAATTTAAAAGTTTTAAGTGTAATCCAAAAAGAATCGGGCTGTAAAATCCTTGTCGCCCTGAAAGGGTATGCGACTTGGTCCACTTTTGATCTGCTTGAAAGATATCTCAGCGGAGCAACCGCAAGCGGACTTTGGGAAGCAAAGCTTGCAAATATGAAACGGTGGGAAGTGCATACTTACTGCCCTGCTTTTAAAGAAGAGGAAATTGATGAAGTTGCGGATATTTCACATACTGTTGTGTTCAACAGTTTTAATCAGCTTGAAAGATTTGAAGAGAGGGTAAAAAATAAAGCTTTAATTGGACTTAGGGTAAATCCGGGAGTTTCAAGCTCTCCTGTGCCTTTATATGATCCGTGTGCTCCTTTTAGCCGCCTTGGGATTACAAAAGAGAATTTTAAAGCCGAAAAATTAGCAAATGTTAGCGGACTTCATTTTCATGCACTGTGCGAACAGCTTGATACCGCTTTGGAAAAAACACTTGAAGGCTTCGAGAAACTTTACGGCGAATATCTTAAAGATATGGAATGGATAAATTTCGGGGGAGGTCATCATATTACGCGTGAGGGATATAATGTAGAACATCTGATAGAAATGATCAAAGAATTAAAAAACAGATATCCGAATATTAAAGACGTATATCTCGAACCGGGTGAAGCGGTGGGACTAAATGCCGGATATTTAGTGGCGGAAGTGCTTGATATAATCGATAACGGTATGAAAATCGCAATTCTTGACACATCCGCCGAAGCCCATATGCCCGATGTCCTTGCAATGCCTTACAGACCTGTGGTAAGAGGTGCGGGTGAAGCGAATGAGAAAAAGCACACTTACAGGCTCGGCGGAGTTACATGTCTTGCGGGTGATGTTATAGGGGATTACAGTTTTGATGAACCTTTAAAAATTGGAGATAAGGTTATATTTGAAGATATGGCTATTTATACAATGGTAAAAAACACCGCATTCAACGGAATTAAACTGCCGGATATTATTATAAAAAGAAAAGACGGAAGCATTTATAAAGCAAGAGAATTTCATTATGAGGATTTTAAAAACAGGCTGAGTTAGGTAAGTGAAAAGGGGTGAAAATGTGTATATTAGTTATCGGTGAATTTGATATTTCAATTCAACATTCATAATTCAAAATTAATTCTCAATTTTCAATTCTCCATTCAATTGATATACATTTGGTATAATACCGCCAAAAAAAGGTTACGGTTTTGGGAAAAAAGTTAATTATTGTCGAATCTCCGGCAAAAGCAAAGACAATTAAAAATTTTTTGGGTAAAGGATATGATGTTGTTGCAAGTAAAGGGCATATAAGGGATTTGCCCAAAACCTCTTTCGGAATAAAAATTGAAGACGACAGTTTTGTTCCTCAATACAGGGTTACAGCCGATCATCAGCCCATAGCCAAAGAATTAAAAGAAAAAGCAAAAAAAGCGGATATGGTATATATCGCAACGGATGAAGACAGGGAAGGGGAGGCGATAGGCTACCATATTGCACATGTAATAGGCAAAAATCCTCAGGAACTCCCAAGAATAGTTTTTCATGAGATTACAAAAAGTGCGATAAAAAAAGCGCTGGAACAGCCCAAAACTATTGATATGGATAAAGTAAACGCCCAGCAGGCAAGAAGACTGCTTGACAGAATAGTCGGGTATAAACTTTCTCCTCTTTTAAATAAAAAAATCCAAAAAGGTTTAAGTGCGGGAAGGGTTCAAAGTTCTGCTCTTAAACTTGTAGTTGACCGTGAAAGAGAAATAAAAGCGTTTAAGCCGCAAGAATATTGGAGTGTTGAAGGGATTTTTAAAAAAACGGAAGGTTCTTTAATAAAATATAACGGAAAAAAACTTGACAAATTCGATATTAAAACCCAAAAAGAAGCCGAAAATATTACAAAAGAGCTGAAATCTTCCGAATTTACCGTAAGAGAAATTGAAACCAAAACCACAACCGTAAAATCACCAGCCCCTTTTATGACTTCCACGTTACAGCAGGTGGCAAGTAGCGAGCTTGGATTCAGTCCGAGAAAAACAATGCAGATTGCCCAGAAACTGTATGAAGGTGTAAAAACCCCCGTGGGGGAAACGGGTATCATAACATATATGAGAACGGACAGTCTGAATATTGCAAAAGAAGCGCAGGATGCGGTGCTGGAATTTATTCAAAACAATATTGGCAAAGAGTATGCCCAGAGAAAAATATATAAAACAAAATCAAATTCCGCACAGGAAGCGCATGAGGCGATAAGACCGGTTGACGTAAGGCTGACTCCCGATGATTTGAAAAACTATCTTAAACCGGATGAGCTTAAACTTTACAGGCTGATTTTTAACAGATTTCTGGCAACCCAGATGAAAGACGCCAAATTTGAAACACAGAATATTTATATAGCAAATGAAAAAGGTGAATTTAAAATAAGCGGAAGAAAGCTTGTGTTTGACGGATTTTACAAAGTCTATGGAAAGCCGAGTGCCGATTCCCTGCTGCCGGAATTTAAAAAAGAAGAAAAACTTACTCCCGAAGAAATAAAAGCAACCCAGCATTTTACAAAACCGCCGGAAAGATATACAGAAGCCAGTCTTATTAAAAAACTTGAATCATTAGGAATCGGGAGACCTTCTACGTATGCACCTACAATTACTCTTTTACAAAACAGGCATTATGTGGAAAGTAAGGATAAAAAACTTTTTCCGACGGAAATAGCTTTTAATGTTATCGAAACTCTGGAAAAATATTTTGCGGATATAGTGGATGCGCATTTTACTGCAAATATGGAAGAAATGCTTGACGAAGTGGCGGAAGCCAAAAAAGACTGGCAAGATGTTTTAAGAGAGTTTTATAATCCGTTTATGGAGCTTATCGATAAAGGATATAAGGAAATTCCGTCTCAGAAAATTGCAAAACCGATTGATGAAACATGTCCTTTATGCGGGGCGCCTCTTGTTATAAGAAAAGGAAGATTCGGAGAGTTTATTGCATGCAGCGCATATCCGAAATGTAAATATACAAGACCTGTGGAAGAGAATAAAGAAGAAAAAACGGATGTAAAATGCGATAAATGCGGTGCTGATATGGTGGTAAAAAGAGGAAAAAGCGGAGAATTTCTTGCTTGCAGCAATTATCCGGAATGTAAAAACACCAAGCCTTTAAACGCTCCGGAAGTACTCGAAGACGTTAAATGCCCTGAATGCGGAGGGGATATAGTAAAAAGAAAATCCCGCAGAGGAGAATTTTACGGATGTGCAAATTACCCTAAGTGTAATTTTATTTCGAAATACAGACCTGTTAATAAAAAATGTCCCGAATGCGGATATTTAATGGCACAGCGTACATACAGGAAAAAAGAAGTTTACGAATGTATAAAATGTAAACACAGAGAGGAAGTTAATGGATAAACTGCAAATTTTAAAAAATGTAAAAAATGAGCTTGCAAAAGAAGGATTTTATATTTTAGGAGTGGTTGGTTCTTTTGCAAGAGGAGAAAATTATAATGATATAGATATAATTTATGAAACGGATGAAAATTTTGAAAAAAGATATTTAGGATGGAATTATTTTGTAAGAATAGAAGAAATAAAAGAATTTTTAGAAAATGCACTGCATTCAAAAATAGATTTAATAAACAATTCCTCAATGAATCAGATAGCTAAAAAATATATGATGAGAGATTTTATAAATGTTTAAAGCAAAATTGGAATTTATACTGAAAATGATAGAAGATATTGAATTTATAATCAATAGACATAAATTTGTTACAAAAGCACTTGAAGACAGGGAAGGTCAACTGGCTGTTTTGATGGCGTTAATGCAAATTGGCGAAACACTGAATAAAATAGAAAGAGATATTTTAAAAAAATATCATCTTTTAGATGATGCAAAAGGTGCTTATAGTGTAAGAAATTTTATAGCTCACGATTATGAAGGGGTAAAACTCAGTGTGATTGAGAATATTTTAAGATACAATATTCCGAATTTAAAACATAAAATTACAAAGATTTTAGAGGATATGAAATGAAAATAGGAATTATGTCAGATACACATAAAAAAGCCGGAAGAGCAAAAAAAGCAATAGATTTACTTTTAAATGAAGGTGCCGAGTTTATTTTACATGCCGGGGATATTGTTGAAGAGGAAGTTTTGGAATATCTTGAATCCTCTTGTGTAAGATATGCCGCAGTGCTTGGAAACAACGATTTTCATCTTTTTAAAGTAGTTGATGAATATAACCTCACAACCGAGCCTCATTACTTTAAACTTGCCGGTAAAACGTGGAAGCTTATGCATTATCCCAAATATATGTTTCCTTTGGATACGGACATAATAATTTACGGACATACACACGATGTGGATATAACCTTTAACGGTAAAAATTTAATACTCAATCCGGGCGAAGTGTGTGCGAGGGATCACGGATTTTCAAGCTGTATGATTTTGGATATAGAAGAAGAAAAATATACAGTAACGCTGTATTACAGAAAAGTCGGGGAAAAGGACTGGAAAAACAAAGTCAAAGAATTTTTAATACCGGGGACAAAATGAAAAAAATATATTTGTGTGCCATTTCAAATATAAGAAGCGGGGCATGTGATCAGGACTGTAAATTCTGCATTCAGAGCGTTAAATGGGGAGCGGATATTAAAAGATACAGACAAAAAGAAATAAGTGAAATCGTAAAAGAGGCAAAGCTTGCCAAAAAAAACAGGGCAAGCGGTTTTTGTCTTGTAACAAGCGGAAAAGAGCTTGACGATAAAACGCTTGAATATGTCTGCCGTGCGGCAAAGGCCGTGTTGAGGGAGGTTGAAATAACTATTATCGCATGTAACGGCACGGCGGAGAGAAAGAAACTTCAAGAGCTTAAAAACGCCGGTGTTAAAATATATAACCACAATCTTGAAACCAGTCGCGAATATTATCCGCAAATCTGCACTACACATACGTGGGAAGAAAGATTTCAGACATGTGAGAATGTAAAATCTACCGGTTTACAGTTGTGTTGCGGAGGTATTTTCGGAATCGGGGAAAGCGTTAAAGACGCAGATAGTTTTATAGATTCGCTTAAACAGTTACAGCCTGAGGGAATCCCTCTGAATTTTTTTATAGAACACAGAAATCTGCCGTTGAAAGCCACGCATAATAAAGAGTATGCTTTAAATTTTGTAAAAAAAATAGCGGATAAATTTAAAAAATCTGTAATAATGCTTGCCGGAGGCAGAGAGAATGTGTTTGGCGATGAATGGATTCAAGCCGTAAAAGCCGGGGCGAATTCGATAGTAATAGGTGATTATCTTACCGCAAAAGGGGAAAAACCCGATAAAGATTTACAGGTTTTAATTAAAGAGGGGTTTGAAATAGCCGATGAGTGCTGAAATACTGATCATAGCTTTATCGGTAATACTTCTGGTGTCGCCGTTTTTAAGCAATGCCCTTAAACTCCCTATTTCAATGGTGGAAATAACGCTTGGGGCAGTATTAAGTGCGGTCGGTATTATTCATCACAATGAGATGTTTAATCTTCTTGCTGAAATAGGGTTTTTATATTTAATGTTTTTAGCCGGAATGGAAGTAAATTTAAAAGAACTTCTTAAAATGGAAAAGGCTATGTTTAAAAAAGGGGTTTTATTTTTAATTATTTTAAATATAGCAAGTTTTGCTTTTGTAATTATTTTCGGTTTTTCAAAAGTTTTTCTGGTTATTCTGCCTCTTATTTCGATAGGGCTTATGCTTTCGATTCAACAGGAAATAGGAAAAAAGGACTGGCTGGATCTGGCCGTTAAAATAGGGGTTTTGGGAGAGCTGTTTTCGATTTTACTTTTAACTGTTGTAAGCGGATATTTTGAATACGGGCTGGGGGATAAGCTGTTTTTTAATATTCTGATTTTATTTCTGTTTCTTGGTTTTTTGACGGTTGTGTTTTTTCTTGTCAGAACTCTTTTCTGGTGGTTCCCAAAACTTAAACATTATCTTATGCCCGGTGTTGACAAATACCATCAGGATGTAAGGATTGCAATAAGCTTTTTTTTCATAATGATTGCGTTTTTAATGAAAATTCATCTGGATGTAGTTCTCGGCGCATTTGTAGTGGGAGTGTTTATTACTACGTTTTTTGATCATAACCATGAGTTGGAACATAAACTTACGCCTTTTGGCTTCGGATTTTTGATTACAATATTTTTTGTGCATGTGGGAAGTTCTTTAAATTTGAATCTGATTTCTCTGCATATGCTTAAAGACGCTTTTTTAATTACTATGGGTATGATACTGCTTAGAATTTTGGCATCTTTGCTGTTTTATACCAAATTAAAGTTGAAAAACACTATACTTTTCGGACTTTCGCTTTCAATGCCTCTTACGCTGCTTATTGCTACGGCTACACTTGCCCATCAAAACAACACGATAAGCGATTACTGGTTTAATGTTTTGGTGTTTACAGCGGTATTGGAGGTTGTTGTAGTGATGGTAAGCGTTAAAATTATAGAAAAAATAAAAATATCTAAAAGCGAAAGTTCTAAAATAGCTATGAATGTAATATAGTGCGTAACATCAGTTATTAATGTTATAATTTCATCAAAAAGGACATTAATGGTTGTAACAAGATTTGCACCTTCACCTACGGGTTATTTGCATATAGGAGGGCTTAGAACAGCGCTTTTTAACTGGCTGTGGGCTAAGAATAACGAAGGAAAATTCAGACTGAGAATCGAAGATACCGATCTTAACAGAAACAAACAAGAAGCCGTTGATGCAATTTTAGAAGCTTTTCAGTGGACGGGGCTTCACTGGGATGATGAAGTGGTGTTCCAGAGTGACAGATTTGATAAATATAAAGAATATGTAAAAGAGCTTCTGGATAAAGGTATAGCTTATAAATGTTACCTTGCAAAAGAAGAGTTGGAACAAATAAGAGAAGCGAGAATGAAGGGGCAAGAGCCACCGATTGATATTAGAAAATACAGAGATTTTAAAGGTGAGCTTGACAAACCTTATGTGATCAGATTTAAAGCTCCACTTGAAGGGAAAGTGGGATTTGAAGACGGGGTTAAAGGAAAAGCGGAAATTGACGCTTCTCAGGTTGAAGATTTTGTAATCGCAAGAAGCGACGGGACGCCTACTTATAATTTCGTAGTGGTTATTGACGACCATGAAATGGGAATGACGGATATCATAAGAGGGGATGACCATTTTACCAATACGTTTAAACAGGTGCTTGTATATAAAGCGTTCGGCTGGGATGTGCCGAAATTCTATCATGTGCCTATGATTCACAACGAAAAAGGCTCTAAAATGAGCAAACGTGACGGAGCCGTTGACGTAATGGAATATAAAAGGGAAGGGTATCTACCTGAAGCTTTATTAAATTTTTTAGTAAGATTAGGATGGAGTCACGGAGATCAGGAAATATTTTCAATCGAAGAGATGATTAATCTTTTTGATCCAAAAGATATCAACAAAGCTCCAAGCAGATATAATAAAGAAAAACTTGACTGGCTGAACCAGCACTATATTAAAAATTCTCCAAACGATAGAATAGAAAAGCTTTTAAGGGATGATTTCGGTGTTGATATAATTGAGCATGACAGAAAGGAAATTTTAATAGATGAGCTGAAAGACAGGGTAAAAACGCTTAAAGAAATGGGCGGAGAGATTAAAAAGATTTTATCCGAGCCTGAGGAATACAACGAAAAAGCCGTTAAAAAATTCCTAAAAGACGAAGTTATCGGCAATTTAAGGGAATTTTTGGTATTTTTAAACGACAAAGAGCCGAAAAGTCCAGTTGAGTGGTCAGACGCAATGCATGAATTTTTAGAACTTAAAGGCATTAAACCTAAATTCCTAATGCCGCCACTTAGAATTGCAATGGTCGGAGATACGAAAGGGATAGATTTAGCCGCAATGCTCAGCATTCTCGGCAAAGAGGAAGTTAAAAAAAGAATTTCCAAACTGCTTGCAAAATTCGAGGTTTTCTAAACCTCTTTTTTAGTATATAAAAAACTCCGAGCATTATTAAAGCATACATCATATCAAATCCTAAAATCGTAATAATTATACCCATTGTAACAACCGCTAAAAGCGCTGTTTTGTTTTTGAGTATTTTTAATGCAGAGAGAGATACTAAAAAATAGATTAAAACAAACACCCCGTTTGAGTATGTTATTAAAAGATCTACCTTAAAGTCGAACATAAATTTTAAAACACTGACCGTCAAAATAATCCCCATAATCACAAAAAGAGCCTTTTTAAAGCCTATATTCAGGGTTGTTGCAAGACGCGTCAGGGAAGCTACGTATAAATTAAGAGCCATAATGCAGATTATAAACGCCACCACCGCCATTATTTTATCGGCGTAAGGCATTATGTGTGAGGCAACGCTAACAAGGGAGTGAAGGTTTTTATACTCACTTCCGTATGTGTTAAATACAAGCAGGGAAAAAGTAATCGCCATATACATAAAAGCAACCGTAATTATCCCGATTACGACAGCTTTGAAAAAGTCGTTTTCGTTTTTAAATTCATGCGAAATATGGCTCATAGCCTCGATTCCCACAAAACACCAGAATATTATCCCGAGTGTTTTTATTATATGAAATTCATGTGCATTTATATGGAAAACCTGAAACAGTGAAACGGTAAAAAAAGTCGAGATTATCGTAATTATGGTAACAGCCACGGCAATGTTTATGTTTGATGATACTCTCAGGCTTATCAGGTTTAAAATGAGGATTATGCCGCTTGCCAAAAATATAAATTCAATCAAATATTCACTTCCAAACGCTCCCGCAAGGTATGAAGCGGCTGTGATTATTACAACGGGAGGGCCTATGGGGATAATTGAAAGATATAGAAGTTTTGCGGCAAATCCCATTTTTTCTCCGAAAGCCTCTTTTACAAACGTGGCACTCCCTCCGGCACTCGGATACATAATGCCGAGTTTTCCGAACACAAATGCAACGGGAAGTATCATAAGGGCGATTACTAACCATAAAACAAGTGCGGCCCATCCGCTGTATGTCGCACTCAGAGCCGGAACGATAAACACGCCGCTTCCAAGAAGCGTAATTACGATAGTGGCAATTCCCTGAATTAAAGAAAGTTTCACAATAAGCCTTTTTTAAAATTATATCAATTTTCGATAAAGAAACAAATTATGTGTTATAATTTCTTAAAAGAAACGAAGGACTTAAAATGACACTTGGAGAAAAAATAAAATTTTTAAGAGAAAACAGGGGACTTAATTTAAGCGAGCTTGCAAAAAAAGCGGGGGTTGCAAAATCGACGCTTTTTAAAATAGAAGAAAACAAAACCAATCCGACAATTAATACGATTTGGGCGATTGCCGAGGTTTTGGGAGTGCCTTTTGGAGAGCTTGTGGGAGAGGGTGAGATTAAGGGTGAAGGTGTGAGTGTCGTTTTAATAGAAAAGATGGAGGAGTTTGAGAGTTATAAAATGAATTTAAAAAGCGGGGCTGAATATATAGCAAAGCCCCATTTTGCCGGAGCGGTTGAGAGGATATATGTTTTAAAGGGAGATGTAAAAGTCGGAAGCGTTGATAATATAAAAACTCTCCATTCGGGTGAAGTATTGGAGTTTAATGCGGATATTACGCATATTTATGCTGCTTTAACTCCCTCAACCCT
>Ga0256837_1000322_pt1 | contig 42259 bp, 44 predicted proteins | sample 4562384metaG_FD_185976 | JGI IMG/M metagenome (GOLD analysis project Ga0256837, IMG submission 185976) | Hydrothermal vent microbial communities from Guaymas Basin, Mexico - 4561-384 | ecosystem: Environmental > Aquatic > Marine > Hydrothermal vents | place: Mexico: Guaymas Basin | collected... | reverse complement strand
TAAAACAATATCGAGAAGTTATTGATTCAAAAGATGAAAGTTTAATGATAACAGAGGTGCATGGAAAAAGCACTATTAGAAATATAATAGATGAAAAAAATATAAAAATTGCTCAAGCTATTAACAAAAAAACAGTTATACCCAAAGAAGAAGCTGGTCTATTTTTTGCCAATCCTATGTCTCACTTTGAAAATTTAGATATTGATGAGAGCATAAAAGAAGAACTAGAAAATGTTGTACTTGTAAAAGGTTACAGAATTATTGGAATTGGAAAGCCATATAATGGTTACTTTGGTTCTGTGAAAATAGATACACCATTATCTAAGGTTTTAAAAGCTGATCCTAGTTTTGTATTTGCGATAGATAAAGATGAAGCTAATGAGTTTATTGAAGAGAATAAAGATGATTTACTTACAATCAGAAATGATATAACACTAGCAATTAAAAATGAAGTAGATTCTATTGTAATAGCTGATAGAAATTTTTTAAATTATGAACTTGATACTTATTTAACAATGGTAAATAAGCATATAAAAAAACAAGCTGGTGGAGGTGGAGAAAATACAGCAAAAGATAATAAAGATGTACTACTCATAGACCCTAATGATAGCGATACTATAGAATTTCAAAATCATAATAATAAGAAGTTAGCAGATATTTCTATCAATAATGAGGATGAATCCACGAACTACTTGAACTTTGATTTCACACCATATAAACATCAAGTTGTTGCCCTCAATTGGTTAATAGATTTATACTCAAATAAATACTCAGGTTGTTTATTGGCTGATGATATGGGTCTAGGTAAAACATTTGAAGTTATTTCATTTATTGATTATCTTTTGAGAAAAAATGCTAAAGCTAAAATATTAATTGTTGCACCAACAGTACTGATAAATAATTGGGATAATGAATTCAAAAATAGTTTAAAAACTATAGATAGATATGGGATAAAAATCATTAGAGGTAAAAATACAGCCTTAGATAAATTAAGTAGCATTACAACTGGTTTGAGAACTGAAGCAGAAGTTCTAAACGACTTAGATGTTGTTAATTTTCTACAAGATAATAATATCTATATTACTACATATAAAACATTACAAAAATATCAATTTGCATGGGTTACAGATGCCGTTAATCTTGACTGTATTGTTTATGATGAAGCACAAAATATTAAAAATCCAAATACCTTACAAACACAAGCTGCTAAAGCTGTTAGCTCAAATGAAAAAATCTTTAATATCTTGATGTCTGGTACTCCTATTGAAAATGAACTAAGAGATTTATGGTGTTTATTTGATCTGTTTGACCCATCATTTTTTGGAAGTTGGAAAAATTTTAGAAAAATGTATGTTTCTAAAACTACTGAAAACTTAGAGGCATTATTAAGAGCCAAAATATCTAACTATATGCTTAGAAGAATGAAAAGTGATATTTTAGAAGGCTTACCAAATAAATATGAGCCAAGATTAGATACGGATAATCCTTCTCACTATCCAGCACTAAATACTATATTAACCCAAAGAGAAGTAGTTAATTATATAGAAATAGTAAATTCTAGTAAACAAGCTTTATCAAAGCTACGGGATTTAAGATTATACTCTTTACATCCTATTCTTTTAGAAAAAGAGAAACTATTAAATATAGATGAATTAGTAAATCAAGATATTTTAAATCAATTTTCTAAAACTAAGAAACTATTGAGTTTATTAGAAGAGATAAAGAAAAAAAATGAAAAAGTCATTATCTTTGTCATAAGTAAATCAATGCAATTATTATTACAATATACACTTAGATCACCTTTAGGACTTGGTGAAATATCAGTTATAAATGGGGAAAATAATAAATCTAATACCATGCATGTAAAGTTAGATAACTTTAAGAAGAAAGAAGGCTTTAATCTTATTATCTTATCTCCTCTAGCTGCTGGTGTTGGATTAACAATAAATGAAGCTAATCATGTAATTCATTTAGAAAGACATTGGAACCCTGCAAAAGAAGACCAAGCTTCTGATAGAGTATATAGAATTGGTCAAACTAAAGATGTTTATATTCATCATATTATCTCTAAACTACCTGAAGAGATGAAGAAGCGAAGTTTTGACGAAGGTTTAAATAAACTTATTATGAATAAAAAAACATTGAGTAATGATACACTGATTCCTACAAGTGCCGTGAGTGAAAAAGACTTAGCAAGTTCTTTATTTGAGAGTGCAGGAAGTTCTGCCAAAAGTGAGTTTGAAGATATTGATAATATGACATTTGATGAGTTTGAATTTTATGTAAAAGAGATGTTTAATGCCAAAGGCTACAGTAGTTCTTTAACGGAAAAAATACCATCAGAATTTGGGGCAGATGTTATAGCTATTAAAGGTGATGAGATACTAGCTATTCAATGTAAGCATTCAAGAGTTGGAGCAAAAATCGATAAAGAAGCTATCAGACAGTTACATTCCGAAGCAAAACCATACTATAAACCAACAAAATTAATAGCAATAACAAACTCTTATTTTAATAATAATGCTATTAATTTAGCAGAGGTTCATAATATTGAGATTATTGATAGGTCTAATATATTGAATTATTGACCTGTAATCCTCAGTAAATACTAGAGGGTGAACTCAAAACTCTTGAGCGAAGATCTCTATGCCTTTTTCACCGCTGCAGTGTGTTGCATGCGCAGACTTTACTCCCATCTCTTTGAGTTGCTTAATTGTTTCTCTTATTTTTTGCTCATCACTCCTAAGAAGATGAAAACCACCCTCTACACAAAAAATATTTTTACCTAAAATATCCTTAGCAACCTGCACTATATTTTCTATGCCAAAATGTCCACAACCTGTAATCACTTTTGCTCTGTCACTCTCAACTATAAGAGCTTGTTCTGGCATCTCACTTCCTAAAACTCCTGTTGTGTAAAGATTGTCAAAAAGATGCATAGGTTTTTTATTGCATATAACAACTTTTTTCACTAATGACTCTAAATCTTTAATAAGATGTTTGGAGAGAGAAGAGGGAAGAAAAAGAGTTACATTAGGATTTAACTCTATAATAGAATCCAAACCCCCTATATGATCCCAATGAGAATGAGTAATAAAAATATACTCTATCTCTTCTACATTTACCCCAAGTTTTTGCATATTTTTAAGAAGAACTCGACCATTACTTCCTGTATCAAAAAGAAGTTTATGCTCTTTGAGATACGCACTAAATCCCCATAAAGATTGACACTCTTGAGGGAGGCTATTGTTGTCAAAAACTATTTGCACTCCACAAACCTCTCATCAGAGCGCATTGCGCCTACTTCATCACTACTCGATTGCATCCAACCTGTTCTCACTGTACCTCTGACTTGATCAAAATTTGGAATATAGGGCTTTATGTCAAGAAGTGGCGTTTCATTGAGTATATCAATCCCTTTTACCGTTACTATGTTCCCATTTACAGAGACAAGTTCAACAAGACTCATCCCTATAGAGTTAGGATGCATTGGTGTTCGTGTAGAGAAGACACCACGAGGTGTTTTTGTTTTATCGTTAAATGGAACTACTTTTAACTGTGGCTCTGCTACCTTATGAAAATAATAAATAAGATAAACATGACTAAAGCCATCAAGGTCATGCAAACCAGCAAGATACTCCTCTTCAAACTCTATAGTTGCATAGGTATCTTGTGCCCCACAAGGCTGAACTGGCATGTCTTTTAAGTCACAAAAGGGAGACTTTATAGTCGCTATAGCTTTGAGACTTACCATCTACTCGACCTCATTAGTTGGAGTTATTTCGATATTTAAGGCTTTTGTATGGAGAAGTGCATCTGCTATTTTTTTTCTAGCACTTACAATAAGACGAGAAAAAGTTGTACGTGAAATGCCCATTCTATCGGCACACTCTTGTTGGTACAAGCCCTCATAATCAGCTAAACGTGAGGCTTCCATCTCATCTTCTAAAAGGTAAACTCTCTCAAGTGCATTTTTTCTAACACCACAAGGTTTAAAACAGACACCGCTATGGTCGGCTTCTATATTTCTCTCTAGTTTTTTTCTTCTGCGCATTATTTCCCTTTGATTTGTTGGTTTGATTTAAGCTCATTCTCTTTATCTATTGCATCTGGATCAAATTCACAACATTCACTCACTGTTTTTTGAGGATATTTTATATAATAGTATCCATTTCTTATAGTATAGAGTCCAAAAATTACTACACTAATAGCCGCTATACTCATCATCATATTTCTAAATTTTGAATTTTTATAAAGTCCCACAAAAAAACCAAGTGAGAAAAGTGCAGGAACGGTACTAACACCAAAAATAAACATCACTAATGCACCATAGAGTGGGCTTGCTGTACTCGCAGCCGTAATAGCAAAAAAGTAAACTAAACCACAAGGAAGCAGACCGTTAAGCATACCTAAGATAAAAAAACTTGTAAATGATTTTGTTTGTAAGAGTTGGCGAAATAGTTTTGTGTACCAAGAGTTTGAGGCAAAAGAGTGCTCTAAAAGCGTTAAAAATTTAATTTTTCCAGAGAGGGACAAACCTGCTAAAACCATAAATATACCAGCAAAAAGGAGCATTAGTCCATTTGTCAAATTATTAAAGGTAGCAACCCCACCCAAAAAACCGAACATAGCTCCTAGTGTTGTATATGTAGTTATTCTCCCTGCGGAGTAAAGCAAGTGTGCAAAAGACTGCTGTAATTTATTCCACTTATCTTCTACTTTTGTACTACTATAAGCGATGACAATTCCACCACACATTCCCATACAATGCCCAAAAGAGCCTAAAAATGCTATGGTGATAATTGAGAGTATATTTACTGAATCCATAAGAAATTATAACGAACATATGTTCATTAGTCAAGATTTTTCAACACATAATTCAATGACATTGCAAAAGGGATAGCCGCATATGCTAAAACAGCCGCTATAATATATGTAGTATCGAGTCCTATTTTATCTCCAAACATACCCATCGCTAGCACTACTATGGAGCTAATACTAAAATTAATCGTCATATAGACACTATTTATAAATGTTGGCATATCTGTTTTTACTTCATGAATAACAGAGAGCATAATAGGACCATTTGCAAACATAAAAATGCCTAGTAATCCCAAAAGAGGAAAGAGTATGTAGATGTTTTCACTTAGTAAAAAAAGTGTCATCGTTACAGCAGCTCCCGTTGCCATGATAACCAAAGTTTTTTGTCTGCCTATTTTATCTGAAATAGTCCCTGAGAGAAATGTCCCTATCACTCCAAAGAATTGTAAAACAGAGAGTGCCATACTTGCATACCAGAGAGAAAAACCATGCTGAGTAAGATAAACAGCCAAGTAGAGTGTTGTTGCCATTTTCATAGCTGATTGAAAAAACATAAAGCCAGCCATCACACTAAAGAGTGGCATAAACTTTTTTACCTCTGCTAAAGCATCCCCTTTTTCAGCTTTTTTTGTAAATTTCTGCTGCGTAAATTGGAAATCTTTTAAACGATAATAAAGAATAAGCGATGCCACAAACCCAAAGGGCATTAAACGCCAAGTACCCTCTAAACCCCAAAGAGAAACTGCTCCAATGATTAAGAGAGGTCCCACTGTTCGCGCGAGTTCCCCACCTACCATATAAAAGCTCATTCCTCTTCCAATATTCCCCTCCGAAGATGCTTTAATAATTCCAGGGGATGGTATGTGAAAGAGTGTCGAACTTATGCCAGATATAATAAGTAAAACAATTAAAAAAGCATAGGAGTCTGCTACACCTAAAAGAGACATACTCAAAGCTGTCAAAGCAGGAGAGAGTATAACAAAGTAGCGAGCATCTGTTCTCTCGGCTAAAAGTCCAAAAAATGGATTTAAGAGTGATGGCAATTTTCGTGCTATGTCTAAAAAAGCACTCATGACAAGACTCATACCAAGCTTCTCTATAAGAAGTGGCAAAATAGGTGCTAAAAAAGCGGAGTAAGTGTCATGGGCTAGATGGGCTAGGGAGATTGTAGTGACTTGATTTACCTGTTTTTTGTTTGACATAAGAACTCTTCTTTAATTTATTATGAAATAATAACGAACATATGTTCATTATGTCAAGATTTTAAGTCATATTTTTTTAAAGCCCATTCACTCGCCACATAGTATGCAGATAAGTAGCAAAAATCTTATCTTGTTTATACCCACCCTCTTTAGCAGTTTTTTTACTTACTTTATAGAGTTTTATCTCAGTTTTTGGTGCTGTGAGTATTCGTGAGTAGTGAAAAGCATGCCCTTTTATGAGTTCATTTTCTAACTCACACTTATAATAACCCAAACGCTCACGTTTGTTTGTTAGCTCAAATCTTATAGGTAAAATTCCACTCATCTCTTTGTCATCACAAGACTCCCCTAAGTAGATAAGTCCAGCACACTCAGCATAGACTTTTTTACTCTTAGCATGCTCTTTGAGAGAATCTTTAAACGCCAAGGAGTGCTTCACCCTTTGGTAGCTCTCCTCTGTCTCCACATATCCACCAGGGATGATGACTAAATCTGCATCTTTTGGGATAACTTCATCTTCTGTACTATCAATCAAAACAACTTCACGATACTGCTCTTTTAGGTACTCTAAATTATCATGATAAACAAAAGAGAAGTTTTTATCTTTTACAAGGATACAAAGTTCATCTTTTTTATCTCTTTTTTCAAAAGGATAACTTCTTAGAGTACTCACACTCACATCCATAACAGACTCTAAAACATCTAACTCAATATGTTCTAAAACATCCTCTGTTACCTCATCTATAGCTTTTGTATCTAACTCTTTTAAATCAAGCCCAAGATGAGTAGAAGAGAGAGTTTTCAGACCCTTTTGAATCCATCCACACACTTTTATATGAGGCACTTCTTTCTCTATATGTTTTTTCACAAGCTCATAGTGCATCGTAGATGAGACCCTGTTAAGCACTACTGCTTGGATGGTATTATCTTCGCGAAACTCACACATCCCTTTTAAGATAGCTGAGATGGTGATGTAACTCCCCCCTGCATCGAGAATGAGGAGAGAGGGAGCTTTGATGATTTTTGCTATATCATAAGCACTACTCCCCTTGTCCATCCCATCATAGTAGCCCATTACCCCCTCAACGATAGCGACATCTTTATCAAAATAATTTGCATATATCCACTCTACTTGGTTCTCATTCATCATAAAGGCATCAAGATTTACCGAGGGGACACCAGCTATTTTCTCATGAAACTGAGGGTCTATGAAGTCAGGTCCACACTTAAAGGGGCGAACAGATTTTTTATAGTGTTGCAGAAGTGCCATAGTGAAGAGTGTTTTTCCTTGATTGGAGGCTATTGCTGAGATGACTAATGCTTTTTTCAAGATACTTGCCTATAATTAGATAATTTAAAAAATATGGAATAATTTATGAAACGATACAGACATTATAACAAAGGCACAGCAATAATTCTCTCATGTTTTGGTTCAGTTATAGAACAAGAGAAGTATTTGGCGTTTGAGAAATTTATACAAGAGAGTTTTACAGATACACCTGTATTTACTGCATTTAGTTCTAAAATGGTCATCAAAGAGTTAGCGAAAAATGGTGAAGTCTATAAAAATCTTCCACAAGTGATGGCTGATGTCGATATGGAAGGCTTTAAACGCTACATCATTGTAAGTGTAAATATCTTTCCAACAGATGAGCATGAAGTGCTTACTCGTATGGTTAAAGGGTTTAAAAACTTCTCACTTGCAAATATTCGCTATACAAATCCGCTACTACACAAGACCAAAGAGACATCTAACTACCTCAACTTTTTAGATGCTAAAATTCGTGAAAAAAACAGCGACATCATCAACCTCTACATCATCCACGGTGTTCCCGTTCTTAACCTTGGTGGACTAGAGGCTGTTAACTACACAGCTTCATTTTTAAAGATGATAAATGAGAAAAATCTTGCCTGTTCACTCGAAGGTGAATTTCCATTTTTCGCTATAAAAGATGCCATAAAACGCGACATCCTAAAACTCACTGATGGAGATAAATCTGCTAAGGTTCAGATAGTTCCTATGCTTCTTGTAAGTGGTAACCACTACGACAAAGATATGAAAGAGATATGTGAAGAGGTTGGTGAGTATTGTGATGCTTCTATCGTAGAATCGTTTACAGAAGACAAAAAGTTTAATCTTATTGAGCAAAATGAAGTGAGAGAAATTTTTAGAGAAAATATTTCTATTGAGATTAAGAAGTTGGGGCTGTAAAAGCCCTAACTACTACGCCTTACACAACTTCTTATCAAACAAGAACATACATTCGTTTGTTTTACTGAAAGCTTTTACTGCTGTGAGTACTGCTAGGTCTACTAGTGGTTCAATGATTACTACTGCCATGTAAGCACTTCCAAAACTAAAAATACTCGCTAAGTTTTCTGCACCAACACCTTGTCCATATACTGCCCAAAAAGCAACCCATGAAACGATAGCACCTTCCCATACTATAGACATTTTTAACATCTGAGAGTAGCTAATATCTTTGTATGCAGTTCCCGATGGAATAATTTTTTTCACGGCTACATTTAAAATAAACATACTCGCTAAAAGTGTTGTTACATTAATCCCATACTGAGGTAAATCAAACTGTGCAAAGAAAAGCCCTTGAATAGCTAAACCAGTTGCAAGTCCTATGGCTGCTGGAGCGATACCAAAAACCAAAAAGATAGTTGTTCCAAGAATCAAGTGTACTTCACTTACTCCTATAGGATAGTGAGGTAAAACCTCAAAACAGAAAAATACTATAATAGTAGCAATAAGACTCTTGAGTATTAAAGATACCAAACCATTCTCTTTCATGTTGTCAAACGCCACTTTTGCAGTAGCTCCAAATACAGCGGCTGCTGTCCCATAACTAAGGAGCATCTTTGCTCCATCTACTACACCTGCTTCTATATGCATATTTTATTCCTTCACTCTCTATTTATTTTTTCTAACGTGACTGTTTTATATTTTTATGTGGAGGAGAAGTTTTATACTCCTGATACTCCATCGCTTGTAAGTGATACTCAAGTGCATTTTCTACACGTATAAGTTTATGTAAACTCGAATACATTGCAATAATTGCTAAAGAAAAATAACGTTTCGTATACCCTCTAAGATGTTTCATACTCTAATTCTACCATTTTTTAAATTTTATAGATATAATTACAACTATATTTCATACATAAAAGAGAATAAAAGTGCATATACCTAAAGGTTTTGGAAAAAACTACTTTTCATTAGTTTCAATTCAAGCATATGCTTCTCTAAAAAAAATCCTAGATAATATTTCTTCAGTCTGCACATTGAGTGCAAAGCCATTAGTTTTGAGTATTAACTCTCCTCCCTTTTAATTAATAATGATAAATATTATCATTATTATGATACAATAGTTTCACAATTAATTAAAAGAGGAAAAAATGGAAAAAAATTTATCTGCATTTCTACTAAGTACATTAGTTATATCAACTCTTCATGCACAAGAGGAGAGTCCACAACGGGATAGAATTCACTCTGTCAGAAAAGCTGTTGATTCTGTTGCTAAACTTGAGCCAAAAGATGTAAGTATTACAACTAGCTTTAAACATATGTTTACAGAAGGAAAAGTAACAGGACAAATAAGAGGAATTTATGCTTCTTATAATAATAAAGTAACATTAAGTGAAGATTCTTATGCTTCAGCTATTGGTGGTATTTTAAAGTATGAACTAGCTGAGTTTAATGGATTTAACGCAGGTGTAGCACTCTATACATCACAAGATATCAACTTTATAACAGGAGAGGGAGAGAAACATAACAGTGAACTCTCATCTACAGAAGGTGCTTACTCCGAACTTAGTGAAGCATACATAAACTACCGTTACCAAGATTTTAACTTTCGAGGTGGTCGTCAAACACTCGATACCCCACTTGCAGATAGTGATGATACTCGTATGATTCAAAATACATTTGAAGCCTATATGGCATCGTATAATTATGCAGGTATCTCTATGACTGGTGGCTATATCTACTCATGGGAAGGTATAGATCAAGGACTTGATGATACTTGGGAAAAGATAGCCGATGATGGTGTTTATCTTGTTGGAGCAAATTATAGTGACATGTATGAAGCGAGTGCATACTACTATAACTTCACCAAGGAGTTCAATGTTTTTTATATAGATGCAGGTATTGCATATCCAATAGGTGATAACTTTTTACTGCACATGATTGCACAGTATCTTAATGAGTCTGAAATAGATGCGAGTGGTATCGATGCAAATATTTATGGAGGAATGCTTGAGTTTGTTGCCTATGGTCTTGGACTAAATATTGCCTACAATAAAGCAGACAAAACAAAAGAGAGTTTCTCTGGACTTGGAGGAGGTATACTCTTTACAAATATGGATACTATGATTCTTGATGAAATTGCTGTAGATAGAGATGCCTATGCTGTTGTAAGTGGCATAAGCTACAGCTACGAAAACTTTAACTTTTTATATGCCTACGGTTCATTTAAAGGCGATGCTGATTCAAGTCAAGAAAAAGCACATATTATTGAACAGGATATTGGCTTTGAGTACAGTGTAAATGAAGAGTTTTTAGTTGCAGCTATTTATGTAATAAGTGAAGACAAACAGACTACTCAAAAAACTGACTACGACTGGGATAGAGCCCAAGTTATGGTTAACTACAACTTTTAAGGAAGCTTATGGGATATACAGAGTGGTTTGAAAAACATGCGGACAAACATAAAAACATAGTAACAAAACTTCAAAAAAAATCCTTTACAAAAGAGGAGATTATAGAGTATTTCGATTTTGAAAACATGAAAGTACATGAACAAAATTTTTGTCCTCTCTATGCAAAAAATAAGAAGTGTCACGATATGAAGAGTCTCAACTGCTATCTCTGTGCATGTCCCAACTTTCGTTTTAATGACAAAGGGATAAAGAAGATCGAAGAGGCTACACAGTTTAGCTTCTGTGCCATCGACTCAAAAGATGGAAGACAAGGAGTCTATGGGAGTAAAATACATCAAGATTGTTCAAAATGCTCTGTACCCCATCATAAAGAGTATGTAACAAAGCACTTTGATCTTGATTGGAAAAAGATGATGCTTAAGTGTACTCTATAGATGGGAGTAAAAACTCCTATCACTCTGCAAAAAGCACAAGCACTTTTTCCTCACTTCTCTCTTAGTAATCTACAAGAGACATCCGATGGTGTGATGGATACAACCTATCTCCTTGAGAACTATATCCTCAAACATTATGAGCGTAATATTTCAAAAACAATTCTCAATGATGCAAAAATACTTGAACTTTTAACATCACATGGACTCAACACACCTAAACATGTAGCCTCTTCTCAAGGGTGGCATCTCTACACACGACTAAAGGGTGATATACCAAAAAATATCTCTTACTTTCATATTCAAGCGCTTGCAAGATTTTTCTCTACTATGCACTCCATTAAACATACAAATTCTCAAAATAAGTATTTTTTACAAAAGTATAAACTCTCTAATATTTTAAGCTATTGCAAAAAAAATCACTATTTTTACTATAAAAAACTTCAAAGTTTACAACATTTTCAACTAAAAAACGATGGCTTTATTCATGGAGATCTTTTTAAAGACAATACTCTCTTTCATGGCGAAAAGATAGCTGTTTTTGATTTTATAGATGGTGGATTAGGTGCGTTTAGTTTCGACATAGCCGTTGCACTTCTTTCATTTAATACAAACAAACGAAGGAGTTATATAAAACTCTTTTTAAACACTTATAATCAAAATGCACCTCATAAAATAACATTTACTCTACTAGAAAAAGAGATAAAAAATGCTGCAAAACTCTATGCCCTTCTACGTTTAGATAAGTACAAAAATCCTAAAAAAGCAAAAGAGTTAGCCAATTTTTGGTAGAATCACACTATGAAACTATCTATAAACCAAGAGAACTATGAAAACCTTACAGACTTTAAAGAGATTCTTAAAAAAGATGAATCTACTATGATAAATGAAGCCCTCCAACTCTACTTTGAAACAGAGCAAAAAAAACTTTTAGAGAAAAATCTAGAGAATGAAAATGCGATGACAAACCTCTCTTATGATGAGTTTTGGGACGATATAGAACTATGATGACTCACGGTGCAAACATATATAAATATGCAAAAATAATAGATACTCATCCTAATGAAATTATAGACTTCTCCTCAAATGTTAACCTGAATAAAAAGGAGTGTACGCTAACGCTATCACAAACGGTTAGTGCTAACTATGCAGATAGTGAGTACAGAGAGTTTAAAAAGTTCTTAGCACAAAAGTATGTACTTAAAAGCTCACAAATAGCCCTTTTCAATGGTGCTACTTCTGCTATTCATACACTCATAAACTCACTCAAATGTGATGATATTTTTCTCTATGAACCGCTTTACAGTGAGTATGAAAGAGCTATAAAGAAAAAAAATATCTACCGTATAAATCGTATCTCTAATATAGAAGCAGATGTTTTAGAGGACTCCATAGTTGTTTTTGTCAACCCCTCTACTCCTGAGGGAACATACTATAATTTAGAAGAGTTACTTCCACGATGGATGGAGTTAAACTGTACCATTATCTTAGATGAGAGTTTTTTAGAGTTTGAAAAGTTAAAATCCTATAGAGATGAAATAAATAACTACAAAAAGCTCTACATTATCCAATCTTTTACAAAATTTTATGCATCAGCAGGTGTACGAGTGGGGGCAATTTTTTCACATAAAAAGAGTATTAAGAAGTTACCCACTCCATTATGGAACATCTCTTCACTCGATATAGAGTTTTTAAAACTGCGTTTAAGCGACACTCTCTTTATAGAGAAAAGTCATACGCTTCATAAAGAGCAAAAAGTGGAACTACATACTATTTTAGAAGAGTCAGAGCAGTTTGATGAAATAGTAGAGAGTGATGCAAACTTCATCCTCACCTACACTACAAAGGGAGAAGCACTTTTTAAACATCTACTCTCCCATAAAATTTTAGTAAGAAGTTGTGAAAGCTTTACATACCTCAGTAAAAACTGGCTCCGTTTTGCAGTAAAAGATAAGAGAAGTCATCAGGCACTCAGAGAGGCACTTCTTGCATTCTCTTAGTATATTTGGAACAAGTAGTGATGCTGGAAAATCTACTCTTAGTTTTGCTATTACCTACCTTCTTCACAAGCAGGGCATAAAAGTGGCTCCTTTTAAGGCACAAAATGTTTCTAATAACTCAGTTGTTACAGATAAAGAGAGTGGAGAGATTGCTATTCCTCAAGCTTTTGCTGCAGATGCTATAGGGCTAGAGACTCGCCCTGCATTTAACCCCATCCTACTGAAATCTGGTGGTGCATCCAAAGCACATATGATTGTTAATGGTAAAAGTATTGGCGATACAGATGTTTGGGAATACTACAAAAACATGAAAAAACTTCGCCCCATAGTTAAGGTGGCTTTTGAGTCTCTTCAAAAAGAGTTTGAGTGTATTGTTGCAGAGGGGGCTGGAAGTCCTGTTGAGCTCAACCTAATGGAGAAAGATCTCTCAAACCTCTATGTTGCAGATACATTTAATACAAAGATTATCTTAGTAGCAGATATTCAAAGAGGTGGGGTATTTGCTTCTATTTACGGTGTTTATAATCTTCTTCCTAAAAAACTTCGTAAAAATATTATAGGAGTCATTGTCAATAAATTTCAGGGAGACATGCGACTCTTTGATGAGGGTGTAAAAATCATAGAAAAAGATTTTAAAATTCCTGTACTTGGTGTTGTACCCTACAGAGCTTTTAATCTCGGTTTTGAGGATAGTGCTTCACTTATGGGTTACACACAAAACACGACAAATGCCATCTTAAAAGTAGGGGTTATAAAACTTCCATTTATCTCAAATTTTACAGACTTTGAGCCCCTTGTTGTAGATGAAGAGATAGAGCTTAGTTTCATAACAAATGTGAGCGAGTTAGAGAGTTGTGCGTTAGTTATTATTCCTGGTTCTAAAAGAGTAATCGATGATTTAAAGTGGCTAAGGGAGAGAGGATTTTCAGACAAGCTCAAAGATAAAGAGAGAAAGGTTTTTGCTATCTGTGGTGGTTATGAGATGATGTTTGAGAGGATCTTAGATCCTTTATCTATAGAGAGTGAACATGTAGAGGTGGAGGGTTTTGGTCGTTTTAAGGGTGAAGTAATTTTTCAAAAAGAGAAAATTGTGCAAAAAGGCTCTTATAATCTTTTTGGAGTTATGGGAGATGGCTATGAGATACACAATGGCACAACAAAAAAGAGAGCAAAAAAGAAAAAAAACATTTACGGCACTTTTATTCATGGTATCTTTGAGTCTGATGCCCTGCGTTACAAAATTTTTAACGAATTAAATGCAAACTACAAAGGCTACAATTTTGATACATTTAAAACAGATGCTATTGCTGATTTCGCTGAACATATAAACAGTCACATTGATATGAAAAGAGTTATGAAAGCACTCTATGAGTAATCTTTTTATTAGCCTCCTTGCTTACTTCATTGACAAGAGATTTGGTGAGTTTTCTTTTATAAAACATCCTGTTATTGTTATAGGAGAATTTATCTCTTTTTTTGAGAAAAATTTTTATAAAGATAGCATCATTCGTGGGCTCTTTTTAGTTGTTTTTACTCTCACCATAGTTGCTCTCCTCGCTACCTCAGTGACACTAATACTTCAGCATACAATAGGATGGATTAATATTATAGTTTCTGCATGTATCACATCCATGTTCATTGCACATAGAATGCTTCATGATGCCGTTCTAAATATAGTGGAAGAGAAAGACAAACGAGCAGCTATTGCTATGTTAGTTAGCCGTGATACACAAGACCTTAGTGAAAGTGATGTCTACAAAGCTGCCATAGAGACCTACGCTGAAAACCTTAGTGATGGAGTGATAGCACCTCTTTTTTATCTTCTCTTTTTTGGACTCCCTGGCATTATTCTCTATAAAGCTATAAATACTATGGACTCTATGGTCGGCTATAGAAATGAAAGGTATGAGAAGTTTGGAAAAACAGCTGCTCTTTTAGATGATCTTGCTAACTATGTTCCATCTCGTTTAACCGCTCTTCTTATTATGCTTTTAGGAAAAAGAAAAAAACTCTTTTCTTTTTATAAAGATGGAAGAAAACACGAGAGCCCAAATGCTGGTCACCCCATTACAGCTATGGCATTAGTACTTGGGATTAAACTAGGGGGAGATACTTCCTACTTCGGAAAAATGAAGAAGAAGCCCACTTTTGGAGAGGGTAGAGAAAAAATCACAGCACAAGATGTGAAAAATGCTGTAAATTTTGCTAAAATTAGGCAATAAAAATTAATCCAAAAAAAGTTGATACTCACTTTATGAAAACATACAATATATTTACAAACGAACTTGACTCACTTCCAGAAGGAAAAGCAGACTTCTTGCTTGCAGCTTCTGTTACAAAAACATGTGAAATAGAGGGAATAACACAAGCAGGGATCCCTGGAAAAATAGCCTATACACCAACACTCGATGCGGAGTTTATAACAACTCAAAAGCTCTTCTCTATGCCAGAGATTGCAGAGACTCCAAGTGGTGTTCCTACTCCTGCACTTATCACACGAGCCGTTCATAACCTTAATGAGTTCGCAACCATAGAGACTCTCGACATAGGTTTAGAGATAGCACCACAGCAGACAAATCTTCACCACTTTGAAATCACACCCTCAAAGAGCATACTCGAAGGTGCAGGTATCAATGCTAGAGAAGTTTTTGCTAAAGGCATGGAGTTTGGTAAAAATTATGATCTTAAAGGTTCTTACCTTATACTTGGAGAGTCTACTCCAAGTGGCACGACAACAGCTACAGCTACAGCTTTAGCCCTTGGTTATGATCTAGCCGATGACTTCTCTTCTAGCTTTTTAAATGTTCCAAATAGTGTCCGAAGTGAAACTATAAAGAGTGCACTTTCTCTTATAAATGATGATATGAATAGTTTTGAGAAGCTCTCTCTTGTAAGTGATAATATGCTCATTTTCTGTGCTGGTTTTTTACTAGAAGCAACACGTCGCTTTCATGTAGTTCTAGCAGGAGGCACACAAATGGCAGCATGTTTACTTGTAGCAGATAAACTCAGAGAAGATGTTCTCATGCGATTAAAGTCAGAAAATCTTACTCTTGCAACAACCGAATGGGTAGCACGAGATAAAAACTCAAATATCAAACATATTTTAGAACAACTCAGCTACACACCACATGCTATCTACACTGCATTTAGTTTTGCAAATACAGAGATACCAGTACTAAAGAAATATGATGAGGGTGAAGCAAAAGAGGGTGTTGGTGCAGGAGCAGCACTTGCATATGCAAACAAAAATGCTCTTACAAACCAAGAAGTTTTAGAAGCAGTCGAGCTTATTATCTACTCAATGTAAGTAGATAATAAAGCAGTTCTTTATTTACTGCCACACTTACCAGCACCACATTTCATTGCTGCTTTTTTCTCTGCACTACCGCATTTACCAGCACCGCATTTCATCGCTGCTTTTTTCTCTGCACTACCGCATTTACCAGCACCGCATTTCATCGCTGCTTTTTTCTCACCACCACATTTAGAACCACATTTTTTTGCTGGTTTTTCACTTGAAGCACCGCATTTACCTGCACCACATTTTGAAGATGCACTTAAAGATACTGCACCAAGACCTGTAAAGAGAGTCGCACCTAAAAGTAGTGCCGCTAAATTTAACTTTTTCATTTTTATCCTTTTTTACTTAATTATAAATGTATTCTACTTAACTTATGTGTAGAGTTTGTGTAGAATATTGCATTAATGTTATAATACCGAATATTATTTATAAAAGGCTCTCCCATCATCTCAAATAATCAAACACTTCAAGAACAATTCAATACATTTTATAAAGATCATACTCCTGCTAACTTTGAAGAAGCTGTAGAAAAGTTTGCTATTTTTGGTGGGGTTGGTTGGGGTAAAATCGACACTTCAAAACCCTCTTTAGCACTCATAGATGCACTTATATTAAGTGACTATAGATTTATACGAAACGATATAAGTGAACTTACATCAGGAGCTCCACTCTATCACTCTATTTTAACAGGGATAGCTATGGGTGATGGAAAAACACACTCAAGCTTTAAACGTGCAGGAACAGAGGAAGATATAGGAGAACGTGCGGTTGAGTCTCTCGTGGAGAGTGGTATCATTCGTGTTGAAACATCTAAGAAAGAGTTTACTAACTGGAGTGAGAATGAGAAAATAGATAACAAACTCTTCTTTACAACTCCATTTATGCGTTTTTGGTTTGCGTTTATCTCTCCTCTTTTTAAAGGTATTCGTGATGGTGATTATGACGAGGTACACAAACGATTTAAAAATCGCGAAAGTGAATTTGTCCAACTCCCTTTTATAGAACTAACACATGAACTTCTCAAAAAGAGCTTTGAAGAAGATAAACTCATAGAGATAAGTACTTACTGGGATAGAGATATCGAGCTTGATATTTATGGGAAAACTACTTCAGGAAAGATTATTGTTGGCTCTTGTAAATACTCAAATGCTAAGGTTAAAAAAAGTGAACTCTCTCGTTTAGAGGAGCTTTGTAAAAAAGCAGACATAAAAGCAGATATATTTGTCATAATGGCGAAAAAAGGATTCTCAACTGAGCTTAAATCCCTCAAAGGAGAGAAGCTTAAACTCTTCACTCTTAAGAATTTTAAGAAGCTAGTAGAGTAATGAGACCAAAAGTTTTACTACTTCATGGCTGGGGTGAGAGTGACTTTCCACATTGGCAGAGTCACCTCGATTCAGAACTTGCAAAAAACTATGGAAGTGTGACCATGGATGCTTAAAGAGCTTACACTTTAAGCATAAATATCAAGTGCTATTAACGATTATCCCAGCTTACCATACCCCATTTTTCTAAATCTTTTTGCAGTGTATTTAGGTCACGTTTATGACAAGAAAAACAAGCATTTGTCTCTTTTGGCATAGCATATTTAAGTGTTTGTGCCGGTGTTGTAAAGCCAAACATATGAGAACGAACAGTAAGTGGCGATTTACCAGTATGGCGACCAGTTTTAGGCATATGGCACTCTACACATAGAGAACCTTTCGAGTCTACTTTATGATGTGTATGTGCACTTAAACTCTTTTGATGTGGTCCTATAGGAGAGCCAAAACTATGGCACTTCATACAGAGTGCATTCCCTGTGTTATGTTCAGCAGTTGGCTCTAATGTATGAGGAGAGTGACAGTTTATACAGGTAATACCATGTTTCCCTTTCATAGAGTGAACAAACTCATTCCCCTGTGTACGGTTTTTCTTTGCTGCCCCATTTGCATAGAACTCTTTTGTCTCATGCCCAAGAGTAAAAGGAGCTACCATTTTATACTGAGTAAGAGACTTCCCTGCCTCATACCCAAGTGGATAATCTCGTGCATCACCCTTAATACTCTCCATACTTTGAGTCTCTAAACGTTTATCACGGTTTCGCATATGACACTGCAAACAGACCTCATTTTGACGAACGGGGTCATGCAAATCCGCTTGGTAGACTCTACTCTTAGGGTTTACTACATGCTCTGAAGCGGGACCATGACAAGACTCACAAGAGATCCCTGTCTCAACACGTTTCTCTGTAGACATAAACCCTGTAAAATGACACCCATCACAAGCTTTTGAGGTTGGAAGTGTATGGTTGTCATGTGGATATGCTGGCTTATACCAATACTTCCACGGTTTAAAATGCTGCCACTTTTGTGTTTGAACATTCCACTGATAATTTCCAAGAATGTAATCTTCTGTACCATTTACATCTTTACGCATCATAAAACGTTGCTTAAATTTACTCCCAACAGTGTAAACCGCATCTTCAAGTTTAAAGTCTGCATCAGCTGGTAGTTTTAAAAAGTCTGCAACAACAACAGAAGGATCCTTTTTTATATCTTGAATCATTTTAGGGTGACGAGAGTGACTCCAAGCCTTATGGTTCTCTTTGTGGCACTCTGCACATTTAGCAGACCCCACAAAGTGAGCTTTCTTCTGTGCTGCATTTTGCAGATCAACTTCTGTACCCACTCTATCTTGTGTCAGTTGTTTAAAAAATGGGTAAAATTTTGAACCATTATCATAAGCAAATTTCCCACCAACAACTAAAAGAGCTAAAACTAACAGTGTAAAGAGTTTTTTCATCCATACCATCCTAAATAAAATAATAGTCACAATTATATAGTATACTTTCTAAAAAAGAGTACTCCATGACACCAACTCTCTACTTTCTGCGTTCAAGCGAAAATAAAATTGTAGAAAATATGCTTCAGTTTGCACACCCCAACAGTGAAAATACCAAAATTTATAGTGATTTTTATGGCTTAACACCAAAGGACTTAGGACTCTATGCTCTTGTTGATAACAAAATAGCAGGGGCTATATGGAGTAGAGAGTTAGACTCTATACCTACCATAAGCTTAGCTGTTCTTCCAGAGTTTCAAAACCGCGGTATTGCTACCGCAATGATCGAACAGTTTTTACAAGAAGCATCCGTACTCTATGAAGCCCTAAAAATAGACAGCTTCAATAAAGAAAGAAATATAAAAATTTTAAAGAAGTTTGATTTTAAAGAAAAAAATGACTCTTCTTTTATGCAGATTACACTTGTGAAAAAAGAGATTGTAAGACCCTCTGATGGGTATGATCCCAGAAGATGGATGGACTAAAGAGATGCGCTTAAAAGAACTATACTTATTTGCATTTTAATTACTACTCTCTTTTAAATCATATTTTGTTAAATCATTATGCCATATTAAAGTTGATATAGTCTCAACATACTCTTTACCCAGTTCAGAGTACTTATCTAAACCTTTTACTATTGTATAAACATCATCACTCTCATAACGATACTCTCGAAACTTTCTATATGCCTTGGCTCGCCCTAAGGTTTTATAGTACTCAGATACAGACTCTTCAATGCTATCAAATTTTCGTAACCATATAGTTCGTTTTCCATTACGTTTTTCTCCAGCAGCTATGCGTTTATCTTTAGAATTACTACTCCACATGCCAAAAACATTATTTGCCTCTTTAAAAAAACGGGAAGTTCCCCATGCACTCTCCATAGCTGCCTGCGCAAGGGTTATACTGATAGGATGAGGCTTAAGTGCAAGCAACAAGGCTTTATCGCTTTTTACTTTATAAAGAGTTTTTAATGCTTTCATCTCCTCAGTATGTAGCCCTTTTTTCAGTTCACCTTTTATACGAATAAATTGAGCATTAAGATGTTTGTATGTTTTTTGTGTAGGGGGAAGCAGAAGATCATAAAATCTTTTCTTTTTTAATGAAACATGTAAGGGTGATGGCTTCTGTGAAAAACTAAAACTCCTTTTTTCTTCTGCTTCTAAAAAACTACAGCAAGAGAGTAGTAGGCAGATAGAGAGAAAAGTTTTCACATCTATCGCTTGTTATCATTTTCTAATTCATTGGTTAAATCAACATAAACCTTTGCATACATCCCTGGAAATATCATTTCATTCGTTTTTTCAAAATGAACACGAATTTTAAATGTATGTGCCATAGGATTTGCACTTGGAACAATGGCTTTAATATACCCAGAAGCTCTGTACCCTAAAGAGGGTATCTTTATTCGCACAGGCTTATTTCTTCGTACATACTTTAAGTCTGACTCAGCAACTTCCGCTTCAACTTCAAGATGATTCATATCAACTAAGATCATAGTAAGCATTCCAGGGGCTACCATATCACCTACTTGAATACGTTTATCTACAAGTATGCCATCATTAGGTGCTTTAATTTTAAGATATCCAGCAATGGTAGCAAACTGTTTCGTTTTTTCACTTGCCTGTTCCACTAAAACTTGTGCAGACTCTATAGAGGCAGAAACATTCTCCATACTCTCACTCATATCTTGCATATCTGCTTTATAGTCATGTGTAGACATCATTTTTCTATTGCGTTTGAGTCTCTTTTTCTGTTTTTTAAAGACATTAAGTCGTGTTTGATAAACATCTACCATCAGCTTTGCTTGCTCTAACGCAAGATCAGCTTGAGATTCCATAATGTCAAACTCTGCAGACTCTAATTCAAAAAGAGTATCTTCTCGCTCAACATAGTCACCAACTTCAAAATTGACTTTTTTAACATAGCCCATATAACGAGCAGGAATCATCTTCTGATTATTAGAGATTACTGTTCCTGTAAGAACTAGATCTGAAGCTATTAGAGAACTAAGTGTAATTACTATGAGGAGTATATATTTCATCAAGATTACCAGTTACGTATTTCTCTATGACACTTCATACACTGACCCATAATTTTAGAGTAAGCCTGTGATGCTTGTGCAGAGTCTCCATCTTTAAAACGTTGTAAAATTGTTAATGCTTTTTGATTAATCTTTTTTACAATTTTATTTGTCATTTGAAACTTATCATCCATATATTTTTCCATGACATCTTTTTTCTTTGTCTCTTCATCTGTTGGTTTTATTCTCTCTATAGTAGTGCTTAGTTGTTCCACTCCAGCTGCTACAGTTTCATAATTGTTATAAAAGAAACCACTTTGAATAATATTCATAGCCTGTGCCATAGTGTTCATATCTTTAACTCTATCATTCTTCGTATATGCTTGCAGTTGTGTTAAACCTGCTACTAACATTAACCCTAAAATCGCTTTTTTCATTCTATCTCCTAAGTGCATTTGAAATATTATAGCTAAAATATTTTTAAATATATCAAAAATTTTCCTAAACATATTAAAATATTTTTAACTATATTACATAAATGGGATATATCAAAACACTATAAGAAATTCTTCTACAATAAACCTCTGTTTAAGTTTTTCTTTATCTAAAAAGGGTTATAGTTTTCTCAGTTCAATTCAAACACAGGGGAATAATTATGACAAAAAAATTACTACTAAGTACAGTTGCAGCTCTTGCATTAACGACAAGCTTATCAGCAGACTTCAGCTTTGGTGACATGTTCAAAGATATGAAAGATGGTATGACTTCTATGAGTCACGATGCTAAAGATGCTGTACAATCAGGGGTTGATGGCGGTGTTGAAGTATCTAAAAGTGGTGAGCGTACAGTTACAAGTGTAAGTCACGATGCTAAAGATACAGCAGTAAAAGCAAGTGATGATTTAAAAACAAGTGAAATTGCTACAGTTAAAAGTGGTTCAGATACTACAACTGGTATTTCTAAAGATTTAAGAGACTCTACTATTGAAGTAGCTGAAGATTCTAAAGACTCTATCTCTAACACTACAAGAGATTTCAAAGACTCTACTACTATGGCATCTAAAGATTTCAAAGATTCTACAGTTTCAGTTTCTCACGACATTAACGATGTAGCCAAAACTTCATCAAACAACATGAATGACTCTACAAAGAACATCTCTAACAACTTAAATGATAGTGCAAAAACTACATCTAACAACTTAAATGATTCTACGAAGACAACTTCAAACAACTTCAATGATAGTGTTAAAACAACATCGAATAACTTAAATGATAGTGCTAAAACTACATCAAATAACTTTAATGATAGTGTTAAAACTACATCTAATAATTTAAATGATTCTACGCAAAACATTTCTAACAATGTTAATGACAGTGCAAAAACTACATCTAACAACTTAAATGATTCTACGAAGACTACTTCAAATAACTTTAATGATAGTGTTAAAACTACATCGAACAACTTAAATGATAGTGCTAAAACTACATCTAATAACTTCAATGATTCTACTAAGACAATCTCTAACAATGCAAATGACTCTACTAAAACAGTTTCAAATGATTTAAGAGACTCTTCAAACACTGCAACTAACAATGCAAACGATAGCACTAAAACTATCTCTAACAATGCAAATGATTCTACTAAAACAGTTTCAAATAATGCAAATGATTCAACAAAGTCTGTTTCTAACAACATCAACTCTGATGATTACCAAGATTACTTAAGACTTAAAGCTAAATACGACAAAAAAGGTCTATAAGCCCTTTTAGTCAAACTTTAAGAGAGATTTCTCTCTTAAAGACAATACTCACTCTTCTCTTCAACACTATTACTTTTATTACTTACAAAATATATTTATTAATTCTTTATGCTACAATTTACTTATGAAAAAAAGACTCAAGCATTTTAGCAGTAAAATAGGTTCAGGATTAAAACAAGAGTATCAAGAGACTAAGGATATCCCTAGACATATTAAAGAAGGAAATTATAAAGAAGCTAAACAACAAGTTGTAGATATTGGAAAAATGCTTATTATTGCTTTTATATGGGTCTTACCAGCAGGAGCTATTTTAAGTGGTTTTATCATTAAGGTCTCAAACAAAATGAGACCTACTGCATTTCAAAAGAAGAAGTAGAAAGAATCTCTACTTAATCGGGTTCCCATGATGTACTTCAGGTGCAATATCGGTAACATCTATATGCTCCTCATCTATTCCCTCTCCCTCTTCACATTTTACTGCACCATTACTTGGACAAATTGCTTCTGCTTTTGCCATAAGTACTGGTATATAGAAGAGTGAAACGGCCGTAGATGCCATACTCCCAAAAATAAGTGCTACACCAAGACCACCAAAAATAGGGTCAGTAGCAAGTAGTAAGGAGCCTAATATAATAGCAACTGCTGTTAAGAGAATAGGTTTAGCTCGTGTAGCCGTAGAGATAGCAATAGCACGATTTTTTTCAATACCACTCTCGATAAGAGACTTTGTAAAATCGATAAGAAGCAGAGAACTTCTTGCACTAATTCCCATAAGTGAAATAAAACCAATAAGTGAAGTTGATGTAAGATAAAAATGTACTCCAGTAATAAAGTGTAAAAAGATAATATCAGAGATATAGTGCCCAATAATCACCCCAATAATTGAGAGGAAACTACCAACAAGTACGATGCCACTCAATGCAAAAGATTTGTAGTAAACTACCATGAGAAGAAACATTAGCACAAGTGCAGAGATAAAAGCACCGCCAAGATCTCTAAAGGTATCAAGTGAAACTTTCATCTCTCCATCCCAGCGAACAAGTATCTTCTCCCCTGTATCTTTATGTACCAAGGCAAGGTCAAACATATAGGTACTTGCACCAGTTAATCTCTCAACAGTAAATTCACGTTCAAGTTTTGTAATCATAATCTCTCTTGCATCCATAAGAGGATAAACTTGAGAGACTAAGTCACACTCAGCAGTTACAGTAACCATCCGTTTCATATTTTTTTTATAAATAGTAGGATCAGCTACAGTAGGAATAATCTCTACAACTTCTTTTACAGGTACCATAACACCTTGACGATTCAAAAGTTTTAGACGTGAAAGTTTTAACTCCAACTGCTCTTTTGTTGCACTAGAGAGTGTTCGTGTCTCTTTGTCAAGTGAGACAAAAATTGGAATTTGATCTTGCTGTTGTGTTGAGTTTTTTGTAGCGACAACACTCCCCTTAAAAGCCATATACAAAATACTACTTACTTGTTCCACAGAAAGATTTGAGCTTATAATTTTCTCTATATTAGGAATAATTTCAAATTTTGTATAGACATCATCCTGCATAACATCTATATCTACAAGTCCATCTGTCTCCTCTAAAGACTCTTTAACGATCTTTGATGTAGAACGCATTAAAAGTGGATCTTTTCCATAAAGATTGACAACGATAGTCGCAAAAGTTGGTGGACCCGAAGGCATCTCAACAAAGCGAACAGTTGTACCCTTATAAAGATTTTCACACTTATCTTGAATAATAGGGCGGAGTCGATGTACCATCATATAAGATGGTTCTTCTCTGTCATGCTTATCTGTTAAATTAATAACTATTTCAGCTTGACTTTTAAGTCTCTTAAACGCACTCCCTTTAACAAGTCCAGCATAATCAAGTGGTGCACCCTGCCCTAAAAATACTTCCATATTTTTTACAGCATCTTCTTTACGCATAACACTTAAAACACACTCTGAAACCTCTTTTGTTTGTGAGATTGTAGAGTTTGTAGCAGTATCTACATAAATACTATAAGTATTTGCACTCTTTCCTGGAAGCATTTTTGCTAAAACAATTTTTGTAGGTATCATGGCAATGGCAAAAATTAAAAATCCTAAAACTATAAAACCTACTTTTCGCTGCTTTGCCTTAGAGCTAACTATATTATATATCCTCTCTTCCATAGTTAGTGACTCCCTTTTGAACGTTTAATCAGTTTTCTTGCTAGATAAGGAGCAAAAACATAGGCTACAAAGAGAGAAACTCCAAGTGCGACAGGAACATTAAGTGGAATAGGCAGCATAAACTGCCCCATCATTCCACCCACAAATGCCATAGGTATCATAGTAAGCATAATAGCTATAGTAGCAATATTTGTTGAGGGACCTATCTCATCGGTCGCCTCAATAATTATTTGATCAAAGGATTGATTTTCAGTCTCTTTGAGATGCATTCTTCGGTGAATATTCTCTATAACAATAATAGCATCATCAACAATAAGTCCCAATGAGAGCAAGAAGGCAAAAAGAGTAATACGATTAATGGTCTGATCAGTCATAAATGCAATAAAAAGTGTTGCTGCTAAAATCATAGGGACAGCGATGGTAACAACCAAGGACTCTCTCCATCCAAGAAAAGGAATAAGAATTAGTGAAATAATAGCGATGGTTAAGACTAAGTGATGTACAAGTTCATTTACTGCTTCATCTGCACGTTCACCATAGTTACGAGTAATTATATAACCTAAACCATTTGCTTCTAATGCCTCTGAGTTCTCTTCTAAAGTCTCTAAAACTTGTTCTGCTAAATAAACAGCATTTGTTCCTTTTAACTTAGAAACACTCATTGTTACTTGATCTTCTGTAGTATGGAAAGGTTCACCATCTGCCTTATAAGAGATAAGAGCTTCTTGGTAATTTTGAATATCATAAAAGTACTCAACACTTGCTAGATCTTTAAGATAAATAAGTGAACCCATATACTTTGCCACTATGAGGTTCTGTAAATCATCTATAGAGTTGATTGCATTTTTTACACCAAAAACAATAAGCCTATTATCCTTTGTGGGGAGATCTATCTCAGGAGCATTCTTTGCAATAGCTTGAATAGATTTTACAACTTGTCCTATAGAGATATGATAGGCTGAAAGTTTATCTAAATCTAAAAGAACATTAAATTGTGGTCGTTTTGCCCCTTTGAGTGTTGTCTTTGAAATATCTTGAATAGCATTTATATCTTGTTGAATATCTTTTATCTGCTTATAAAGTTCTATATGGTCTATCCCCAACTCTTTTTTCTTGTAAAATGCAATGGTAACGATAGGGACATCAATATCTATATCAAAAGGCTTTACAATAGGCATCATCGCACCACCTGGGATAGAGTCCATATTTTGCATAACTTTATCGTAAAGTTTTAGATTAGAACTCTCTCTATCTTCACCTATTTTATACTGAATATTCAGCATTCCTACATTATTCATAGCAGTTGAGTAAATATCTTTTACTCCTTTAATCTCACTAATACGACGCTCAAGTGGTTTAAGAACTGCATTATTTATCTCATCAGGAGAAGCTCCTGGCATTGGAACTATAATGGAACCACCACTTACTGCAATCTGGGGATCCTCTTCCCGAGGCATCATTTCAAGAGAGATATACCCAAGAGAGAGGATAGCGATTGCCATGATGGCAGTAAGAGGATTGTTGAGAAACATTCGAGAGAGAACACCCGCAATATTTTTTATTTTAAGTTTTGAGTTATCAGCCATTACTCAATAGCCTCATAAACCTCATAAGCACTCATCAATTCTGAAACACTCTCTTTAAATGCATCTTCGCTCATCAAATTTTCTCTATCTTTAGATTCTATATGAGCCATAAATAGTGCGGTATTAGCATCTACTCCGAGATTAATAATATTTTTTTTGACCCAAGGAGAATTTTTAAGTTTTGCAAAACTAATTACATCTTCATAAAATTTTACTCTATCTGTATATATTTTATCTTTTAATTTTAGAAGGTTTTGATACTGAAAGTTATCAATACCATATGATTGAAGTTCTCGAAGAAGCTTTGTATTCACACTATATTTATTAGGTAGTTTTAAATATCTTGGAGAGTGAAATAGTTCTATTTTTTGTGTATCAAAAAGCATATATGTAGTGATTTCAACACTATAGTATTCACTATTTTTAGCCTCTTCTAAAAAGGTACTTATATTCTTAATCTCTTGCTCATTAAGTGCTGTAGAGTATTTATGAAAAATATCTTTTGAATCATCCTCTTTATATGTGATAATATAATCAACTCTAAGCCTAAGACTCTTCACCTGATTTAAATTTATTTTAATATTTTTATAAGTATAAAAATTTGTCACTTTCTTATCTATTGAGAGCAGTCTATTTACTCCCGTTGCCAATAAAAATACAATCATTACAACTGATAATTTACTTACTACATCCAATGTTTTCATTAAAACCCCTTATTAGTTTATTTTATAGGATAAAGTATAAAAGCAACCCTATTCTTTTAAAAAAAAGGTGAGAAGCCAAGAAGCTTTTACTAATCTACACAGTCAAGAAGCAAATCATATTATTTATCGCTCTCTAAAGTCTATCTTACTAAATAAACTGTTATGCTTCTATATACATAAATAATATTTATGATTACCAAAGGGGTTCTCACATGAAAAAAAATCTACTCTTCACTCTCTTACTTCTCACTCTAAGTCTTAGCCTAAATGCAAAAAATATTGCTGCAGATATGCTTGTTAAACAGAATGGTATTTTCTATGAAAAATCGGAACAAGTGCCTTTTACAGGGAATGCTTACACTTTTTTTAAAAATGGGAAAACAAAAAAAGTAGTCCCATATTATAAAGGGCAAATAGATGGTCGCTTAACAGAATGGAGAGAAAATGGAAGTGTTAAAACAATTGCTTACTTTCGAAAAGGGAAACAAGATGGTGAGTACATTGGTAGTTATGCGAATGGTAAAAAATCTATAGTGGCTTACTATCGTAATGGGAAACAAGAGGGAGAAGTAGCAACTTGGTATGAAAATGGTAAAAAGAAAAGTTCTTCTTACTATAAGAATGACATGCAAGATGGTGAGTCTAAAACTTGGTATTCAAATGGAAAATTAAAATCTCAATCTTTTTATAAAAATGGACAGAAATCTGGTCTCTTTAAAGAGTGGCATGCAAATGGTAAAATATCTGCAAAAGCACACTATATAAATGATAAAATTATGGGTGGGGTACAGTTCTTTCACGAGGATGGTACTCTTATTGCTGGTAAATAGATACTAATTATTTACTAGGAATAAATATGCCACAAAAACAAAACAGTGCACTCTGTTCTGCAAACTTCATCGTTATCTCTCTTATCCCTATTGGTTTTTTTATCGCTATGATTTTGGGATATCTGAGGTTTATTCCACTTCATGTTCCTATTCACTCTCTTGGAGTTATAGGCTTTATTCTCTTTATATTTTTACTCTTTATAAAACATAATGCAAACTACTCTGTATGTAATATGCGCTCTTCACGTACACACTTAGAGCATGAACTTAAGGAGAAACTCGATAAGAGTGCCCTCACCATAGAGTCTCAAACAAAATCCGTGCTTGATATTAAATCTTTTTTTCGTACTTACTATGCAAATGTACGTAATGACAACTTTGTCTCCGTTGCCTCTTCTATTTTTCCAATGCTTGGTATTTTGGGAACTTTTGTCGCTATAGCACTCTCAATGCCTAACTTTTCAGTTACCAATACAGAAGCTCTTGATCGAGAAATTTCACTTCTATTAAGTGGTGTTGGCTCTGCTTTTTTCGCTTCTATTTATGGTATATTACTCTCTCTTATCTGGACATATTTTGAAAAACGAGGTCTTAGTAAAATAGAAACATACCTCTCTTCGATTGAAAAAGATTTTGAAAATGCCATCTGGAGTAAAGAAGAACTTACTATTTATAAATATACACAGTATGATCTCAAAGAGAACAGATTTATAGGAGCACTCAAGGAGACATTTAATCTTGACTTCATTAAAGAGCTCAATGCAAACCACATTTCAAGTTTTGAAGCAATTATGCAAGAGACAAACAGAAACTTTAACTCACTTGCAAGAAATCTACAAGATGTCTCAGGAGAACTGAGAGAATCTCTTAAAGAGATGGATAGAGGTAAAAGTGCCATAGATGCACAAACAAGCATAAATCAAGCACTTATAGACTTTACAACAGCCACTAGCTCTTTTGAAAAAACTACAAAAATATTTAGTGCACAGCTTAACAACTCACTCAATAGAACCTTTGATAAAATAGATACAGAGATAGGAGAGATTGTCATTAAACTTGCAGATTTTGCGACCCATGTCAGCCTAGAGAGTCGTGAAGTTCAAGAGTCTATCTCTAAGTACCATGCCATGGTTGCAAACCATGTAAAAATAAAATAGTGTCTCTTTATGTTTTACAACAACAATAAAAATGAAGATACAAATTTTTGGCTCTCCTATGCCGACCTTATGGCAGGGCTTCTCTTTGTATTTATTCTTCTTATCGGTGCTATTGTTGTTAAGTCTACCGTTTTAAAAAATAGTCTCGACTCAAAAGAGAACTCCTTAGAAAATTCACTCTCACTACTTCTACTTCGAGATAGTGAGGTACAAAAACTAAAAAAACTTTTAGCACTTCGTACAGCTGAACTTAAGACAAATAAAGATGAACTCCTTATTAGTAGAGATGCCCTCAAACTTAAAACAGATGAGTTAGTAAACCTAAACAATATCCTGCTCTCTCAAAATATGAAGATAGATGACTTTAATGATAAAATCATTATTATGCAAAATTTACTTGATGAATCAAATGCTACACTAAGCCAACAGAATATAAAAATACAAGATTATGAAAATAAAGTTCTTATACTCTCAAATAGCTTAACTGCAAAAGAGGATGCTCTCAAACTTAAAGACAATGAACTACTCACACTACTACGGACAATAGAAGCAAAAGAGACAAAATATGATGCCCTTATAGCTAAACTACAGGCACAAAAAGCAAAAATAAAGAGCTTAACCGGCATAAAAATAAAAGTGATCGCTGAACTCAAACAGAGCTTAGGAAATAATGTAGAGATAGATGCAAGTAGCGGAAGTCTACGTTTGTCCTCCAATATTCTTTTTGACAAGGGTAGTGCTTTACTCAAAGAGGGGGCAAAAAAAGAGCTCAAAAAAGTCTTTATAAACTACATAGGAGCACTCACATCCAATCGTAATATTAGAGATCACTTAGACCGAATAGTTATTGAGGGGCATACAGACAGTGATGGAGGCTACCTTCTCAACCTAAACCTCTCACAGCAAAGGGCATATGCAGTTATGAACTACCTTTTAACACTTGATTTTACGAAGAAAAATAAGATAAAACCTCTTCTTGTTGCGAGTGGACGCTCCTATCTTGATCCTATCTACTATAAGAATGGGAAAGAAGATAAATACAACTCTCGTCGGATTGAGATAAAATTTAGACTTAAGAATGATGATGCCATGCATGAAATAGAGAGAATCCTCGACTATGAATAATTTTGAAGCGAAGTATATAAAGATAGCTTCAGCATATCTTGATGAGAAATTAAAAGCAGTTGCAGTAAAAACTAAAGAGATCAAAGAGAAAGAAAATAAAAGAGAGTCTGCCATTCATAGAATAATGACAGGAATTTTTAAATCATAAAAACTTTAAAAGATACCCACCCTTGATATTTTTAACTTTATAACTGTAATAACCATCTAACTCAATAACCACTCTATAATATCCATTGTGGTTTCCAAGTCTCACCTTTGTTACGACACTATTTTTCTTTGCAGTATCGACATCGTAACTTCGAATCTCAATATTACGTTTAAAATCACATACTATTCTATGTGGTTTTGTAAGTAAAAAATTACGAAGCATCTTATCTTTTGTAATAATCTTTAGTTTATGCTTACTCTCATACAGAGAGATAAAAGAGAGCCCTGCTATTTTTTTAAACTTCTCTTTTTTAGAGTTCTTATAGGAAAAACTTTCTTCATTTATTGCAATATTTTGAGATAAAAAAAGAGGAAGATGCCAATCTATACTATTGCCTAATTTCACTGTTTTATCTACTAAAGAGCCATCTAAGTTCTTATACTTTACAGTAATACTCTCAATAGTTCTAGCAGTTGAAGGGAAGCTAATAGTTGCACGTTTAAGTGGGGGAATAGAAATTACTTGATTTGTAGTCATGGGTATATCTAACTCACCAGAAGCAGGAAAAAAAGGATTTTCACGAGCATCTAATAGTAAATTAATAAAGAGAAGAAAAGCAAATGTTTTTAACATCTATAAACCCCAATGATTTTATGACACTATTATAGCAAATAACTTAGATTTATTGTGCACTAATCTCTCGAAGTTCAAAATACTCACGCTGGAGTTCAGCATTTTCTAATTTCAGATGAGTTACCTCATCTTGAAGATAAATTTCATACTCCTGTAAGCCAAATAAGATCTCTAAGGAGTTAGTTCCATACAGCAGTACCCCTAGGTAAACACCTAAAAACACTACAATGAAGAAGAAGAGAAAAAACTTTTTAAGAGAGAGACCTAAATACTTTTGAGTAAAACTCTCACTCGTATCAATCTCCTCAAAAAGCTCTTCATTTCGCATAGTTTATAAACTTCTACGCTTAGTTAAAAAGTGCAGAACCTAAGTACTCACCATATACAACTTCATTTTCTATCTCTAAAAGACGGTTATATTTGGCAGTTCTCTCTCCACGTGCTGTCGAACCTGTTTTGATTTGACCACAATTAAGCGCAACTGCAAAGTCTGCAATAAATGCATCTTCACTCTCACCTGAACGATGGCTCATAACACAAGTGTACCCATTACGTTGTGCTAAACGAACAGTTAGCATAGTCTCACTTACTGAACCAATTTGATTTGGTTTAATAAGAATAGAGTTCGCAATACCCTCACGAATACCTCTTGCTAAGATATTAGCATTTGTAACAAAAAGGTCATCACCAACAATTTGAATTTTATCACCAAGTTTCTCAGTCATAAGTTTGAAACCATCCCAGTCATCTTCATTCAGACCATCTTCAATAGAAACAATTGGATATTTAGCACAAAGATCAACATAGTAGTCTACTAACTCAGCAGAAGTAACCGTACGGTTTTCAGACTCAAGTCTGTATCCACCACCCTCAGCTAAAATTTCAGAAGCAGCAACATCTAAAGCAATAGCAATCTGCTCACCAGCTTTATATCCAGCTTTTTCAATAGCTTCCATAATGATTTGAATAGGTTCTTCATTTGAAGATAAATCTGGTGCAAAACCACCCTCATCACCTAAAGCAGTATTGTGTTTTTTAGCTTTTAAAATAGCTTTTAAATTGTGATACACTTCAGAAGATGCACGAAGACCCTCTGCAAAATCTTCAAAACCTACGGGAACAATCATATACTCTTGAAAATCTACTGAGTTATCTGCATGAGAACCACCATTGATAATGTTTAACATTGGAGTAGGAATAGTAAGTGCATTAGCACCACCAAGGTAACGGTAGAGAGGCATACCTAAGGACTTAGCTGCAGCACGAGCTACTGCCATAGAAACACCAAGAACAGCATTTGCTCCAAGTTTACCGTAGTTTTCTGTTCCATCAAGCTCTTTCATTGTTGCATCAATAACTGCTTGATTAAATGGACTCATACCAACAAGTACATCATTGATATCATTATTTACATGTGCAATCGCTTTTAAGACACCCTTACCCATGTAACGCTCATCTCCATCACGAAGTTCTAGTGCTTCACGCTTACCAGTACTTGCACCACTTGGTACAATCGCAGATTCAACTGTTCCATCACTCAACTCAACTGTCGTTTTTACTGTTGGGTTACCACGAGAATCCATTACTTCTATTGCACTTACGCTATCTATAAACATTTATTTGCCTTTTATAGTTTTTTATTATTTATGCTATTTTATCTAAATAATTGTTTAATGTTTATAAATTAAATGTAGCTTTTTTTAAACTCCAAAAATTTAAATCTGAAGTGCAATTTTTAAAAATTTAAAAAATAAAAGTTGTAAATTGCGGAAAGAAGTGGATTATTGAAGAGGCTTGTAGAGAGCTTGCAAAAAAGAGTATTTTACTTATTAGTGAAGCTAAAGGAGTTGATTGCAACTACTTTCAAGGCTATTAAATTGCTAAACTAGAGAGAGTCTCTAATCTAGCAATTTAATATCTATTTATACATCAGTATCTTCTATGTCAGAAGTATCCATAACCATAACATCACTAATACCCATAGCAACTTTAATTTTTTCTTCTATTTCTGCTGCTAATTCTGGTTCATCTTTAAACTTCTGCTTAACATTTTCACGACCTTGACCAAGTTTAGAGTCACCATAAGCGAACCATGCACCGGCTTTATCTATAATGTCAAGTTTCACACCGTAATCCACTAACTCACCCTCTTTTGATATACCCTCTCCAAACATAATATCAAATTCTGCAAGACGGAAAGGAGGTGCTACTTTATTTTTAATCACTTTTGCTTTTACTCGGTTACCAATCTGAGCTTCACCCTGTTTAAGTGAGGCAATACGGCGTACATCAATACGAACAGAAGCATAAAATTTCAGAGCATTTCCACCTGTAGTTGTTTCAGGAGAACCATATCCCATCATTCCAATCTTCATACGAAGCTGATTAATAAAGATAACGGTACAGTTCATTTTTGAAAGAACCCCTGTAAGTTTACGAAGTGCTTTAGACATCAAACGAGCTTGAACACCCACCTGCTGATCTGTCATTTCACCCTCTAACTCTACTTTTGGAGTAAGTGCAGCAACAGAATCTATAACTATTAGATCAATTGCACCACTTCTAGCAAGTGTTTCAACTATATCTAAAGCTTGCTCACCATAATCTGGTTGAGATACAAGTAGATTGTCTACATCAACACCAAGGTTTTTAGCATACAAAACATCAAGAGCATGCTCAGCATCTATAAATGCACAAACACCATCAGCCTTTTGACACTGAGCTGTTATCTGAAGGGCTAAAGTTGTTTTACCTGAAGACTCTGGACCATATATCTCTACTACACGACCCTGAGGTACACCACCAATTCCTAATGCTAAATCAAGACCTAATGAGCCTGTACTAATTGATTGGATTGGTTCTATATTTTTATCGCCAAGACGCATTAATGCACCTTTTCCAAAAGCTTTATCTATCTGCTTCATCGCTAAGTCTAATGATTTTTGTTTGTTTGCATCCATCTTGGGCTCACTTATTTTTTAATTTTAAAGAATTATATGTTAATTTATGGAAGTATATAAGAAATATGGCAAATTGTCATACTTTTTTAGAAATTTTTTCTATAGGTAGTGGAAAAGCAAAAATATACTTTGAATTAGTACCTATCCATACATTAAAAAAAAGTATTGTAAAAAATTTTACACATTTTAATATATAACTAAAATACCTTATATTTAATAGATATAAAGTTGGTAGTTATTACGTCCTTCACTCTTTGCCTTATACATAGCCATATCTGCACATTTTAAAAGGTTGTCACTCTCTAAAGAGTCATTTGGATAAATCGAAATACCTATACTACTTGAGACAAACAAACTTTTTTCATCTATAACAATAGGAGCCTCTAAAGCTTTTAAAATTTTTTTTGCCAAATATTTTGTATCTTCTACCTCTGAAATCTCTTGCAAAATTACAGTGAATTCATCTCCGCCCAGTCGTGAGACAGTATCCTCTTTTCTAAGTAAGCCTTGTAAACGCGAGGCAACCTCTTTTAAAACAGTATCTCCAACCTCATGTCCTAAAGCATCATTGATCTCTTTAAAATGATCTAAATCTATAAAAAGTAATGCAAGTGTAGTTTTTTTTCTCTCTGCACTTTTTATACCCTGTTTAAGTCTATCGTGAAATAGCATACGATTTGGTAGACCAGTTAAAGTGTCATGACTTGCAAGATACTCCATCTTCTCTTGTACTTTTTTACGGTTTGTGATATCTTTGAAATATCCAAGCATACCCATAGGATTTCCATCCACATCTTTAAGTATAGAAGCAGTTAAATCAACCTCTATAATATCTCCACATTTAGACATCAGCTTTCTCTCTGCTCGAAAAACACCCTTTTCTAAAAGCTCTTTCATATGCTTGTTTCGAATCGCATAATCTTCTTCAAGATACATCTCTTCTGTTGAGAGTCCTAGTACTTCCTCTTTATCATAGCCTAGCATATTTTTTGCACCAGAATTCCAGTCAGTAATAATTGCACTTAAGTCTGTAATGACTATACCATCTTGTATCTGTTCTATTAACTGGTTTTGTTGATATTTTTCAGTCTCTAAAAGCTTTCTCTGTGTAATATCTACCATTGTCCATAGTACTTCTTCCTGATTTGTAACTAAATCTCCAGATACATGCACCCAAAAGAGTGAGCCATCTTTTTTCTTAAACTCGTAGTCTATATTTACAGGTTTGCCTTCTAAAACAGGATTAAATGCTACTTCTCCAAAGTGAAGGTAACTTTTCTCATTTACATGAAAAACTTTTGCATTCTCTTCTAATAGTTCATGTTGAGAATACCCAAACATATCAACCATACGGCTATTTATAAACAAGTTATTTCGATTTTTGTCAACAACTAAAATACCAATATGGACATTATCAATGAGCTGATTTGCCCATGCTAATTCAAATTTCTTTTTATTCTTCATTGACATTATTGTAGGACATTTACCATTAAGGCTTTATTAGAAGAGAGATGTTATAATCATTTATAAAAAAATCTCTATCAAAGAATTTGCCTATTTTTTAAAATCTAAGCATTAATCCTGCATAAATACCAGAGTAATTAAGATCTACTTGTGTATCACCATCATCAACAGTAAGTTGTTGTACTCTATAACCAACTTCTAGTGCAGGTTGAACCACAGGAATAAAATCAAGTGTATAATCAACTTTTGCTCTTATATCGTACATAGTATTTGTTCCATCAGAGATAGCTTTTACATCAGCTTCAAACCCAATGTTTGTTACAGGAATTTCTACACGAGTTCTTACATACAAGAGAGGTACTACAGTTGTATCTGAAGAAGTGTAACCATCATATAAAGTTACACCGAAAGAAGAAACTGCACCAACAGCAGTATCTGTTTGAATCACTTTAATGTCTAAACCTAAATCAATAGTAGTCCAGAATGTATTATCTAAAATATTGTAATAAGGCACAATATCAAATTGTGTCACATCAAATGAAGTGGGTGCTCCGCCCAAAGGAAGAGGAACTCCATCAATGGAACCTTTTGTGGTACCCTCATCAGTTAAAGTTACATACTCTAATCTTATATTTGGTAAAATAGGAATTGGATGTTTAATCAGCAACCAAGCATAAATTTCAGAAGAGGATTCTTCTGCACTTGTATATTTACCATTAAGGTTCAAGGTACCATCACCATCTGTTCTTTCTGCATAGCCACTTGGCGTTTGACTCCATACACCAGCTCCCATTTCAACTCTTGCAAAATCGGCACTAAGTGCGGTAGAAAGTGTTGCTACTACGGCTAAACTTGTTAATATTTTTTTCATAATAAGCTCCATATTTATAATGGTAGTATTATATCAGAGTAGTTTGTTTGAATTCTTAAGTGTTTGGGAAGTTTTGAGGTAAAAAAAGGGATAAAGAATCCGAGTCATAAGGACTCATCTTCTTTAAAAAAGGTCTAGCTTACTGCAGCGATTGCAGCGTCGTAGTTAGGCTCTTCAGTGATTTCTGGAACGATCTCTTTGTAAGTTACAATTCCTTCTTCGTTTACTGCGAAGATTGCTCTACAAGTAACACCAGCTAAAACTGATCCACCAAGTAAAACACCATAAGCATTTGCGAAATCTTTGTTACGGAAGTCAGAAGTAACAGTTAAGTCATTGATTCCCTCAGCTTGACAGAAACGTCCAGCAGCAAATGGAAGGTCAAGAGAAACGATAGTTGCAGTTACATCTTTAAGATCAGCAGCTTTAGCGTTGAAGTTACGAGTTTCAGTAGCACATACACCTGTGTCTAAAGAAGGAACAACAATAATAAGTTGTTTTTTACCTGAAGCTCCACCAACTGTTACATCACCTAAACCGTCTGAGTTTACAACAGTAACTGCTGGTGCTTTGTCTCCAACATTTACTTCATTTCCTAATAATTCTACGTCTGTACCTTTAAATTTTGTAGTTGCCATTGTGGCTCCTTGTGTTTAATTTTAACGTCTATGCGTTTTGTTGAGAGAAGTATATTTTAAATCGGATAATATTACTCTTATTTATAAGAGAAGTGCTTTTGGTTAAGTTTTAATTAAGGTTCAATATCACTTACAACACAGTTACGACCTGACTCTTTTGCTTCATACAAAAGATTATCAACACGTTTCAAAAAGCTCTCTTTCGTATCATCTTCTTGAAGCTCTGTTACACCAAAACTACAAGTAATTGTATCTATGTCATTAAAAGCATACTCTTCTATGGATTTTCTTAGTTTTTCTGCAACCTTGAGCGCTTCTTCCAAACTTGTGTTTGGCAAGAAGAGAATAAACTCTTCCCCTCCCCATCTTGCAAAAATATCACTCGATCTTATTTCTGAACTTACTAATTTAGCTATATTTTTTAAAACATAGTCTCCTATATCATGTCCATAAGTATCGTTTACTCTTTTAAAGAAGTCAATATCAAAGAAAATTACACTTAACTTACTCTTCACTCTTTTAAACTCTTCTATCTTCTGATTAATTATCTCATTAATACCATGTCTATTATAAATACCAGTCAAAGCATCGTGAACAGCCAAGTCATATATGAATTTTTGTTTTTTTCTTTCATTCACTAAAATAGCTGTAAGAATTGCACTTAAAAGTAAAGCTGAAAATGTAAGTACAAGAAATATTATTTTAATATTTCTCAAAATAATATCTATAAAATCTCCAAATTCATAATGAATTATATATGCCACAACCTTACTATCTAAGTTTAAAACAGGAGCAAAAGAGATAACTATAGTATGATTATCATAAATCACACTATCTGAGAACTCAATAGAAAAAAGTTCTCCTTTTTGAAGCTGATTTTTTACTCTTGATGCTATTTTTTTATTTATAATATGCATTTCACTAAGCCCCATTTGCATCGTATCTTTGAGGGTCACTTTATCATAATCATAACCTGAGAACTCACTGCTTTCATAGTTGTTTTTTTCATCAACAAAAACTTTTTTATCTACTACCTTATTTTGTATCATAAAAAGATAGGATGTTGAGTCTACAGAGGAGAGTAACTCCTGCATTCCATCAAAAGCAAAAGATATCTCAACAGTTCCAACAAACTCATCCCCCTTATAGAGTGGAAAAACATTTCTAAAGCCATTAAAAATACGTCCCTCTTCAAAAGCATTTATTGGAGTTTTATTTTTATTCACATACTCTAAAGTCTCTCGAATACCTACCAAAGAGTCCCCGAACTTACTAGGTCTATGAAATCTTAAAAAACTAATAGCTTGAGGAAGGTGAAAATGGAGTTGACGAACATGATACTTTTTCATATGCTCGTAAGTCTCAGAGAGTCGAGATAATAATCTCTCTCTTAATATCGCTTGCTTTTTAAGATTTTTTGTATGGGATGCTTCTCTCATTATCTCTATAATTTCAGGACTGTTTATCTCAGTATCATAAAAAATCTTAGAAATATCGGTTAAATTTGAATTTGCTATATCTATATGAGATTTAACATCAGGAGATATTACACTTAGATAGTTGTTTATTTCACTCTCTTTTAAATACTCCACAGAAAAAAGGACAAAACTCTCTAAAATGATAAAAGAGAAAAGTGCTAGTAAAACAATGGACTGTTTATCTTTAAAAAAGTTTTTTAAGAACATCTTCTATACCCACTATATTTTTTTCTTTTAAATTTTTAGCACTACTCATTTTTAACTCATAAGCTATATTTTCTTTACTCAAAACAGTGTCTAAATGCCCTTTAAGTACCTCAAACTCCTCTTGTGTGTTTAAAAGAGCTAAGAAGTTGTCACCGTAAAAACGATAAACTTGTAAAGAGTCTCGACAATTATTTTTTATAACACTTGACAACTCTTTTAATATTTTATCGCCAGCACTCCAGCCATTTTTTTTGTTAAATGTGTGAAACTCTTTAAGAGATAACCATGCCACAACATTGCACTCTACTATTTTTTGTATGTTTCTTCGGAGATACTCTTCATTATAAACATCCGTTAGTGCATCTTTATAGAAGTAACTAAAACGCTCTTTTTCTAGAAGTGTTTGAGGGTTTTGATTCTTTAAATCATCAATAACAATATCTTTTAAGACACTTAGTGCAACTTGGACTATCTTAGGATTAAACTGTTTTCCTGAGAATTTTGTAATCTCTAAAAGTGCTTCTTTTACACTTTTTCTTCCCTTATAGATCCTATCTGTTGTCATAGCATCAAAAGAGTCAGCTAGAGTCAAAATCTGTGCTAACATTGGAGTGTCTTCACCTATAAGACCTCGTGGATAGCCACTGCCATCATAATGTTCATGATGATTACGAACTATCTCTTTTATCTCATCAAAAATAGAGATATTTTTGAGCATATCATAGCTCATCACTACATGCTCTTGAATCAGTTTATACTCTGCATCTGTTAACTTTGTAGGCTTTAAAAAGACAGAGTCAGGAATAGCAACTTTCCCAATATCATGCAACATTCCTGCACGATGAAGCATATGACAATCATACTCAGAGTAACCCATCTGTTCTGCAATCATTTCGGCATACTCTGCTACAAGAGAGGAGTGTCCTGCTGTATAAGTATCTCTTTTTTCAACCACACTCACAAGCCCATAAATATACTCTTCATAAAGTAACTCTTTCTCATCTATGTATTTATGTAATTTTTTTGAAAACATAGAGATAGAGAACATTCCAACAAGCCAAATAATAACAAATAAAGCAAATATATAAAGTGAATCTTGAAAAGCTTTACTATATAACTTTAACATCGGAATGGAAACACTAACTCCTCCACGAATATCTCCTATTTTATACCCTTGAAATGCATGACACTTTAGACATATTTTTGTTGTTACAAGTGGACTCATCAAACGCAGATACTCTTTGTCATCAATATATGCAAGCTCTTTATAGTTTTTTCGTGTCTGATCTATTTTATTAAGTGCTAATGTTTCCCAACTATCTGGTTTATTTGCAGGGTTAAGAGTTTTTGTACTAGTTATATGAGTTTTAACACCATAGAGTTTTGAGTAATCATGCATCATTTGTGAAAGTGTATAGGCAGGATTCATAAGGGTAAACTCTTTTCCAATTGCTCTAAAATCTCTATTTTTAATATTTGTTAAATATTTGTTTGGCTGTGTTCTTTTGTCTACTGGCACATAAACACCACCATGAGAAGCAACCCATTGCCTGTAAGCTATGTCTTTGTTTACACTTGTTTCTGCTTTTTGAACAGCGATATACTCAGCATATGCATAGACTCGCTCCACTATGATAGAGAATATACTCAAAAGTAAAAGTGACCAAATAACATAGAGAGTTCTTGCTAATAAATTTATAAAATTTCTTTTTGTTTGCATAAAGTCATTTTACTCCCAACTTAATTAAAGCTGGCTTTTTGAGAAACTGGCTCCAACATAAGATACAGTTCGCCAATTGTATAAACATTGCCATTGGGGACAATGGGAACGAGAGATACCCCAAAGGATACTCAGCACTTAACCTATTAAAAGCTTGGTAACTAATCACCCCACCTAAAAGACAGAATCTCCCTCAATTACTCTTTGTAAAGTTTCAAATTCATTTAAGCTTCCTTAACTTTCGCACCTAAAAGTAATCATAAAATAGCATCAAACTACTGAAATAGCAAAACATAAAGTGACATTTTTTAAAACTCTACTCAAAACATCAAACTTATGATTGCATATAGTTTTAAGGGGGTAGCTACTTAGCTCCTCCTATGCTATAATTGTGTATGAAGTCATCGAAAAGTGCTTACGAAAGCGAAATTTTAATTGCTGGTAAAGATTATCCACGAACATATCGAGAGTTTGTAACTATGTTTCTTGATGATAAAAGTTGTAGAGAGTTTTTATACAAGTTGCGTTGGAATGATGGTTTTATTTGTCCAAAATGTAAAGTATCGTCTATCCCATGGGAGCAAACTCACAAAAGACTTGTTTGTCCAAACTGTCGTCATCAGACAACGGTAACGACAGGAACAATTTTTGATAAAACAAGAATGCCGTTAACAACTTGGCTAGAAGCAGCATGGCATATTACAACAGCAAAAAATGGAATGTCAGCTAAAACTTTTGAGCAAACATTAGGAATATCTTATGTCACTGCTTGGACAATGCTTCAACGTTTCAGAGTTTCAATGGTAAATATAGAAAGAGAAAAGCTTTCAGGGAAAGTAGAAGTTGATGAAACACAAATTGGTGGTGTTGATGTAGGTGGAAAGCGTGGTCGTAGCTCTAAAAAAAGTCTTGTTGTTATAGCCATAGAGATTCATGAGTCAAAAGGCTTTGGGCGTACAAGAATGCGTTATATCCCAGACGCTTCAAGCAGTAGTTTAACAGATTTTATTAAGGATGTCATGCATACTGACAGTACAATATGTACTGATGGTTGGAGTGGCTATAATGAATTAAAATCTCTTGAGTATAATCATGAAATAACGGTTATGACTCACTCTGCTGATCAAGCACATGTATCTATGCCTGGAGTTCATAGAATAGCTTCACTTTTAAAACGTTGGATTCTTGGAACACATCAAGGGTCATTTTCACAAGAGCATTTGCAATCATACTTAGAAGAATATACTTTTCGGTTCAATCGAAGATTATCTAAAAATAGAGGACTTGTTTTTAGAAGACTTTTAGAACAAGCAGTAAATACATCTCCTGTCACTAGAAAAGATGTAACTTATGGATATAATTGGAAAGAAAAACTAGGAGGAGCTAAGTAGCTACCCCCTTAAATAAAATATGATATAATACATCTATACATCTATACATCACTACACAAAGGAATAAATTATGCATAGATTAAATTTAACAATAGATGAAGCCCTATATGAACAAGCAAGAGCATTTAGTTTTATTGAAAAAAAATCAA
>Ga0256837_1000321_pt1 | contig 42302 bp, 45 predicted proteins | sample 4562384metaG_FD_185976 | JGI IMG/M metagenome (GOLD analysis project Ga0256837, IMG submission 185976) | Hydrothermal vent microbial communities from Guaymas Basin, Mexico - 4561-384 | ecosystem: Environmental > Aquatic > Marine > Hydrothermal vents | place: Mexico: Guaymas Basin | collected... | reverse complement strand
AAAATGCTGATGCAGTGGCAAAAACCATTATGAATACAAATACAGCAGGGTTGGCAGGTGCTATTATAGCCGCTGTTATTATGTATGTGAAGTATAGACTGCTTGATATTACTATGATTTTAAATGGAGCACTTGGTGGGCTTGTGGCTGTTACAGCCGGGCCTGATTTATATGATATATATACACCTATTTTCATTGGTGTCGTTGGTGGTGCTTTGGTTGTATTTGCTGTTCCAATGTTTGACAAGTTGCAACTTGATGATCCAGTCGGTGCACTTTCTGTTCACCTTGTAAATGGCATATGGGGAACATTGGCAGTTGGTATCTTTGCCAAAGATGTCTCTATCTTGGCACAACTCAAAGGAATTGTAGTCATTGGAGCTTTTGCTTTTATCAGTTCGTATATTGCTATTTTTATTATTAATAAAATAGTACGATTTAGAGCCGATGATGATGTGCAACTTGAAGGGCTTGATGTCAATGAAGTAGGTGTTGAGGCTTATCCAGAGTTTAAACGTGCTATTTAGTTTTTTTAACACAATTGTAACAGAGATTTCGATATTATTTGTCCCATGACAAAACATTCAAAATCATTTTTACTCTCTTTATCTATTCATCTTTTGTTAGCTGCAACACTCTTTTATGGGTACACGCAGGTTGCATCTTTTAATGCACAAAAAAAAGAGGTAAATGAGAAGCGAATCTGTATTAAACTCGGAAAAGTTACAAGTCAAAAAAGACAAAATACTCAAAAAATAAAAACACCTCCAAAACATTTACAAAAAGTTGTGAAACAAAAGCCAAAAAAAGTAATTCAAAAAAAATCAAAAAAAATCAAAAAAAAAGTGCCATCTAAAAAGAAGATAATTAAAAAAGAGCTCCCTAAAGAGATAAAAAAGCATACAAAAACAGAAAAATTTATAAAAAATATTCCACCAAAAAAAGAGATAAAACAAGAAAAAACACTTCAAGATGTTACGTTGACGAAAAAAGTAGTGCTACAAGAGAGTAAAGAAGAAGATATATCAAAAGAGGATTGTCCTCATGTGTGTTGTAATACTTCACTCTCAAAAGAAGAAGTTTATAAGAGTAACAATCTATCAAAAATAGCAAAACTCTTACAAGAGAATCTCTACTATCCTAGACGTGCGAGAAAACGTGGTATTGAAGGTAAGGTTGTCGTGCGTTTTGTTTTGCAAAAAGATGCAACAGTAAATAATATAGAAGTTGTGTCATCAAAGAGTGCTATTTTGTCTCGTGGGGCCGTGAAGACTATAGACAGTCTTTCCGGAAAGTTTCCTAAACCAGATGAAGTATTAACATTGACTGTGCCAATAAGCTACTATCTTCGTGATTAAAAATTAGTTGTATTTTTGAATTTGTGTTTGAAGTTTAACAAGTGGTGACCCCTAGGAGACTCGAACTCCTGTAACATGGATGAAAACCATGGATCCTAACCACTAGACGAAGGGGCCACTTGAAGTATAAAAGTAAAAATGGTGTCCCGTGATGGATTCGAACCATCGGCCACATCATTAAAAGTGACGTGCTCTACCAGCTGAGCTAACGAGACAGATTTTCTTCTCTTTGTTAAGAGGTCGAAATTATAGACAAATAGCTTCAGTATGTCAAGAAAAAAAGCACTAAATTTTAAAATTTATGGGATTTTTGTGAATTAAGTCTCATTTTGCAGTTTTCTTACGTGCAAACATGCAAGTAGAGATAAATCATTGTAACAAGATAACAGGGGCAATATTTAAAAAGTGTTTACTACAAAGGATTATACTTTCACTATATAGAATTAAAAAGGTAGTGAAGATATGATTTCTAAGATTGAAAATGTTAAAAAAGAGGTTGCAAAAGTTGTCGTAGGGCAAGAAAAGATGATTGACTCTCTTTTGATTGCTCTTTTATGTGAAGGTCATATTCTTATAGAGGGTGTTCCAGGTCTTGCAAAGACAACAACAGTTAATGCACTCTCTAAAGCACTTGGGCTTGATTTTAAACGTGCACAGTTTACACCTGACCTTTTACCATCAGATATTTTGGGTGCAGAGATTTATGACCCTCAAAACAATCAGTTTAAAATTAAAAAAGGTCCTATTTTTACCAATCTTTTACTTGCAGATGAGATTAACCGTGCTCCGGCTAAAGTTCAGTCTGCTTTGCTTGAAGTGATGCAGGAGAAGCAGGTTACTATTGGTGATACGACTTTTAAAATTGATCTTCCATTTTTTGTAATGGCGACACAAAATCCGGTAGAGCAGGAGGGCGTTTACCAGCTTCCAGAAGCACAGCTTGACCGTTTTATGCTTAAACTTGTAGTAGGATACAATTCAAAAGAAGAAGAGTTAGAGATTGCTCGTAGAATTTCAAGTGGTAACTTTGAGACTATAGAACCGGTTCTTGATAAAGATGGCTTAAATGCACTCAAACAAGCTGTGCGTGAGGTACATGTCGATGCTGAGGTAGAGGCGTATATGATCGAGCTTGTTAATGCAACGCGTTTTCCTGATCAGTATGGACTTGATGAGATAAAAGAGTACATTCAGTTTGGAGCAAGTCCTCGTGTGAGTATCGATATGTTTAAAGCGGTAAAAGCGATGGCATTTATGCGTGCAAAAGATTTTGTAACTCCCGTTGATGTTGCTTATATCGTTAAAGAGCTGATGCGTCACCGTATTGTTTTAACATATGAAGCGGAGGCGGAAGGTGTTACAACTGATGAAATTATTCAAAAAGTGCTTGAAGCCGTAGCAATACCATAAGGCGCTAAAAGTGAGCAAATTACAAAAGATACTTGTTCGGGCTCGTCGTCAGGTCTTTTCTGAAATGGTTGGGAATAATCCTTCCATTTTTCAAGGAGAAGGGTATGACTTTATTGAGTTGCGTGAGTATATGCCAGGTGATGATATTCGTCATATCGATTGGAATATTACGGCAAAATTGCAAAAGCCTTATATTAAGATATTTCGTGAAGAGCGTGAACTTAATGTTGTAGTGGCGTCAATGCTCAATGGAAGCGTCTATTTTGGTTCAAAACGATTTAAACAGGATGTGATTGCTGAGGTTGTGGCTATGCTTAGTTTTTCGACGATTAAAAATGGGGATCTTTTAAGCTCTTATATTTTTACAGATAAACTAGAGTCGCATATTAAACCTAGTAAAAAGCTTTTTTCAGTGCATAAAAATGTTGATGAAATTGTAAACTTTGAAGCACTTAACCATAAAGCAGACTATAAAGTACTTGCAGATACGCTCTTTAAACGACTCAAAAGAAAATCACTCGTTATTGTAGTGGGTGATTTTTTTGAGATTCCTGATTTTAAGCTTTTGGCAAAAAAACATGAAGTTGTCGCTGTAGTTGTAAGAGATATTTTAGAAGAAAAACCGCCAAAAATGGGATTTGCTTCGCTTATTGATCCTGAGAGCGGTAATGTTTTAGAGGGTGACTTTAATGATGCAACAGTCGCTTCGTATGCGAAAAAAGTGACACTGCACGACAGAGAGCTTTATGCAACATTTACAAAGCATCATATACGCTTTAGTAAAGTTTATACGCATGAGAGTGTCGGTGTGGCACTTAGAAGATTATTTGAGGGTAGATAAATGCAAAATATGCAGCCACAAGAGATACCGCTCCATGATATTAAGCCCTTACTAGAAGTACAAGATTATTCTTTTTACTACTTTTTAGTTCTTATGGGTGTTGTTACTATTGTTATTCTTGGTAGCATCTATCTTTTATATAAACATTTTCGTGAAAAGAGAAAATTCAATCTTCGCAAAGAGCATTTTAAACTGCTGCAAGATATTGATTTAAATGAGACGAAAAGTGCAGCGTACAGACTTACAGAGTATGGTGCTACATTTGCAAATGACAGTGAGCGGCATCAAAAAACCTATCATGATATGGTTGAGAAACTAGAGAAGTATAAGTATAAAAAGAGTGTTGATGATTTTGACAGTGAAACATTACGTGTTATAGAGTTATATAGAGGTATGATAGATGTTTGATGGTATCTACTTTGAATTTCCAAAAATAGCCTTTGTGATATTTTTCTTTATTGCGTGTGAAACACTTTGTAAGATGAAGCTTCCTTCCATCTACTTCCCTCACGCAAGTCAATTTATGAAGAGTAATATTGCTACATCAAAACTGCTGTTTTTTCTGAAATGGCTTGGAATTGTGATGCTTATTTTAGCCTTGATGTCTCCTGTAAAAGATGAACCGTATGAACTTGCTCCAAAACAGGGGCATGAGATAGCGCTGATACTAGATGCATCACAGTCTATGGAAGCACGTGGTTTTGATATGAGTGACCCAATGGCAACGCGTTTTGATGTGGTTAAAAAAATAGTGAGAGACTTTATACAAAAGAGAAAAAGTGACAATATTGGGCTTGTTGTCTTTGGAGCATATTCGTTCATCGCTTCACCGCTAACTTATGATGAACATATACTCTCACGTATTGTTTCACAGCTTCAAGTCGGAATGGCAGGAAAATATACAGCTCTTTATGAAGCTTTGGCTCAAGGTGTCAATCTTTTAAAGATGTCAAAAGCAAAATCAAAAGTGGCAATTTTGCTCACGGATGGCTACTCTACACCACAGGTTGATAAGATTCCACTTGATGTTGCCATAGATTTGGCAAAGAAAGAGGGAGTGAAGGTCTATCCTATAGGTATTGGTGGATCTGATGAATATAATCGTGCGGTACTTGTAAAGATTGCCAAAGAGACGGGTGGTGTGGCATTTGGTGCTTCGAGTGCGGATGAACTTAAATCTGTCTATGAGAAGATTGATGCTTTAGAGAAGAGTGATATTAAAAATGAGACTTTTACTTATTTGAAATATTATTACTTTTATCCACTTTTTATAGGATTAATCTCTTTGATGTTTTATATTTACTTGAGAAATAAAAGGGGGAGTGCATAATGAGTTTTTTACATCCTGAATTTTTATACTATATGCTTCCGCCGCTTTTTATTTTATTTGGATTGTTGCTGACACAAAAAGAGGCACAGGCTGCTTTTTTTTCTGAAGATGTGATGGATAGACTGCGTGTGAGTGCCAATACTTTGACGCTCAAAGCGAGAAATGCTCTTTTTATGCTCATTGGAGTTCTCCTTGTTTTTGCATTGGCAGGTCCGGTTATCAAAGAGGGTAAGATAGAGATCAAAGCAAAAAGTGCCGACATTATGATAGCACTTGATATCTCAGACTCTATGCTGGCAACGGATCTCTACCCAAACAGGCTCAAACTTGCCAAACAAAAGGCTTTGGAATTTTTACGTCTTGCACCCAATGAGCGTATTGGTGTTATTGCTTTTGCAAAGAATTCTTACCTTGTCTCACCACTGAGTTTTGATCATACGGCGGTGGCATTTTTACTCAAAAACCTGGATACAAACTCTATAACTGAGCAAGGTACTGATCTGATGTCGATGCTTGAAGTCGTGGATAGAAGTATTAAAAATGAGTCACGTAGATATATCTTGCTTTTGAGTGATGGTGGAGATGAGAAGGAGTTCTCACGTGAGATAGCATATGCCAAAAAGCATAATATTACCGTTTTTGTCTTAGGAATAGGAACAAAAAAAGGTGCACCTATTAAACTGCCAAATGGTGAGTTTATCAAACAAAGCGGAAAAATCATCTTGACAAAACTCAATGAAAAAATAGCAGATTTAGCGATAAAAACAGGTGGTGTTTACATAGAAGGTGTTAATTCAAACAGTGATGTTAAAGCTATGTTGCGTGAGATAGAGGCTAAAGCGAAGAAAAAAGAGCTTAAATCTGAAGAGATAGAGAAATATATTCCGCTCTTTTACTATCCTGTAGGACTCGCTTTGATATTACTGCTAATTGCAACATCGTCAATAAGTAAGCGTGAAAAAGTGCGTGTACCATCGATGTTTTTATTGGCATTTATACTTTTTAATACCCCCTCTGCAAAAGCAGGTTTTTTGGACTTTGTAGAGTTACAAGATGCAAAAGAGGCATATAAGCACAAAGATTATGCTACAGCTGCAAAATATTATGATAAGTATGCAAAAGAGTCAGAGAGTGGAGCTGCTTACTATAATGCAGCAAATGCACTCTATAAACAAAAAAAGTACAAAGAGGCTCTAAAAAACTATAAAAAAGCAACCTTTGGCAGTCGTGAGGCACGAGCTAAAAATTTTGCAAATATGGGAAATGCACATGCGAGACTAGGAAGTGAAGAAGAGCTGAAAAATGCAATAAAAGCATATGAGGAGTCGTTGAAGCTCAAAGAGGATAAAGCGGTGCGTGAGAACTTGGAAGCTGTGAAAAAAGCACTGCAAAAAAGAGAGCAGAAAAAACAGCAAAACAAGCAGAATAAGCAGAATAAGCAGAATAAGCAGAACAAACAGCAAAATAAAGATCAAAAACAAAATAAAGATCAAAAGAATCAGCAACCGCAACAAAATAAGCAACAAAAGCAAAACCCTAAAGATAAGAAACAACAAGATCAGCAAAACAAGCAAGATCAGAAACATCAACAAAATAAAGATAATAAAGAGAAAAACAAGGAGAGAAAATCTCAAAAGCAGAGTGAAGAAGAGAAAAAGAATCAAGAAAAGAATCAGCACAAAAATGAGCAACAAAAACAAAAAGACAAAGAGCAGCAGAAAAAATCCAAAAAGGATGTAAAAAAAGAGAAAGAAAAGCTCAAAGAATTACATTCAAAGGAAACAAAACAGAAGCAAAAGCAAGAGAAAAAAAACAAACAAAATGCTTCAATGGCGCAAATGAAAGATATGAAAGAGAAAATGAGTGATGCAGAAGAGAAAAAATGGTTAAAAGCTTTAAACTCTCAGCAAAATTCGTATCTCTATAGACTAAACAAAGAAAAACCTATAAAGGAAGACCAAAATGAAAAACCTTGGTAAAAGAATATTTATACTATTAACATTTTTAACGACAACAATCTTCGCAAGTGTTACGGCACGTGTTGAGCCAGCTGTTGTATATAGTGGTGAAACTGCAACTTATGTGTTGAGAATCAGTGGAGAAAAAGTTCATAAACCGGTACTTACCGATATTTGTGGTAACGATATTATAGGCTCGAGTTCACAGACCAGTATTGAAATGGTCAATATGGATTATAAAAAAAGTTATGTTCTCTCTTATGAATTTGTACCGCAAAAAAGTTGTACTATTGCGCCGACAAGCGTTGAGATAGATGGGAAAATAGAAAAATCAAATGCCGTAAAAGTTTTGGTAAAACCTGCATCACAAGATAAAAATGCAGCTTTTGTTCTCTCGCTTAAAGCATCAAAAAATGATGTTTATGTCGGTGAGCCTTTTATTGTAAATCTTGAACTCAAACAAAACAGACGTGCTGCTGTCGTGGATAGTAAATTTATAGAACCGGATTTTAAAGGCTTTTGGGTGAAAGGAAAATCACAAGCTACACGAGAAGAGACGCCTGAGTATGTCATTACACGTGTTTCGTATAAACTAGCAGCACAAAGAGAAGGAGACTTGAGTATAAAACCGCTGCAACTTCGCATTGCGACACGAGTGAACCGTCGTGATATGTGGGGTTCGTTTATGCCGCAGGTCAAATGGAAAAGCTACTACTCCAATGAAGTTAAGATTCACGCAAAACCATTGCCAAACAATGCAAAAATTGTAGGAAACTTTACGATAACAGCACAAGCAAATAAGCAAGAGATAACACCAAATGAGGCAGTAAATGTCACAGTGACTGTTAAGGGTGAGGGAAATTTAGAAGATATAGAGAGTTTTAAACCTTACATAGACGGGGTAAATGTTTTTGATGAGAAAATTGAGATTCACGGTGATACGCTCACGCAGAAACTCGCTTTTGTCTCTGATAGAGATTTTACAATTCCACCTTTTAAACTTGCTTTTTATAATCTTGCAACAAAAAAAGTAGAGCAGATAAAAACAGAACCGATTCATATCAAAGTACAAGGTTCTACAAAGGCAGAAAAATCACTTACAATCAAAAAAGATCAAGAGCCTGAAGTTATTGTGAAAAAAGTAGATGAAGATAGTGTTGTAAAAGAAAATGCTGTTTCGTATCTCTGGCTTATAGCTGCTTTTATTGTTGGTATTGTTGTTGGCATTGCATTGACATTTTTAAAACCATTGCAAAAAGTAAAAAAAGAGAGACGTTTTAATATGAAAGATGAAAAATTACTTCTTTTTAAACTTTTACCATACAAAGACAGCGACAAAGATGTCAAAACTATAGTAGATATTTTAGAAGCTAATCTCTACGGAGGTCAAAAAAGTAAAATCGATAAAAAACTTTTAAAAGAGATTGTTAAAAAGTACGATATTTCTTAGAAAATATCGTGCAGTTTATTCGCATCTGCCATCTCTTTGTGAACCTGTTCCCACTTGTCATTTTGAATATTTTTTTTCATCATAGTAAGCTCTTCTTGAAAAAGTTCTATTGCCTCCAAGAGGTTCTCTTTATTTTGTCTGAAAATATCTTCCCACATATAAGGAGAAGATTTTGCCAAACGGCTCATAGAACGAAAACCACCGGCTGCAAGGGCTAAAATATTATCGCGTTTTTCCTGTTTCATAACAGTATTTGCAAGTGAATAGGAGATAGCGTGAGGCATATGTGAGATGAAAGCTGCGTGACGGTCATGCTCATTTGATTTCATGAAATATTTTTTCATCTTCAGTGCTTTAAATATTTTACGAGCTACCATTCTTTGGTGTTCTCCACTATCTTCCAGGTCGCATAAGACGACTACTTTATCTTCATAAAGCCCTTCGAGTGCTGCGTGAGGACCGAAATTTTCTGTTCCTGTCATTGGGTGTGCTGCAACGAAGTTTTTTCGAATTTCAGCTGGTACGGCTGCTACAATCTTAGCTTTTGTACTACCTAGATCAATGATGGTTACATTTTTCTGGACATCTTTTAACTCTTGTAGTGCTGCAATAACTCCATTGACTGGAATTGCCAAAAAGATAACATCATATTTTTTCACCTCTTCAAAAGAGACGATTTTTTCCACAAGCTTGAGTGCAAGTGCATCTTTTTGGTGCTTTTTATTATGATCATATCCAACAATTTCATCAATAAAATCCAATTTTTTGAGACTCAGTGCCAATGAGCCACCCATAAGTCCAAGACCGATTATTGCTATATTCATATTCTTTCTTTTTATTAATTTACAAAATTATACTAAATTTACTTAACATTAACCTCATAATGGGTAAAATCTCTTTTAATTTTAACTATGGAATTTTAATGAAAATACTTTTATCTCTCTTTCTTATTCTCTTTACTGGCATACTCTCTGCTGAAGTTGTGAAATCAGTTCAATTTGACGGTATGGTGCATATCTCAAAAAATGTTGCCTTACGAATGCTCCCTTTTGAAAAGGGTGATGATATTGGTGAAGAAGATGTAGATAAAGCAATTAAGAAGTTTTTTAATCAGGGTTACTTTAATGATATCTGGAGTGAATTTGAGAATGGTAATCTGACTTTTTATTTCAAAGAGAAATCAATTATCTCTCAAGTAGAACTCAAAGGTTGGAAAGAGAATGATGATGATGTTAAAGCATCTGTTATCCAAATTAAAAAAGGGACACTCTATGATGAAAAGAAGATTGAGGCTGCAAAAAAACGAATTATAGAAGCCATTTCTCAAGAGGGAAAGATAGACTCTGTTGTTGAGGTCAAAACCACATACTTGGATAATGGCAGCATTAAAGTTACTTTTATTGTGAACGAGGGTGAAGAGATTACGATTGACAAGATAGATTTTTCTGGTGTTTACGGACTGGATCCTGATGATTTTGATGATGTGATTGCAAATAAGGAACATCAGTTTATGGGTTGGTTCTGGGGTCGTAATGATGGAAAAATGTCTCTGCGTGATCTTCAGTATGACAACTTGAGAATCCGTGATCTCTATATGCAGCACGGGTATCTGGATGCTAAAGTAGATGAGCCTTTTGTTCGTGTAAATTTTGACAGCTATATGGCAGATATGAGTTATCAGATTACAGAGGGAGAGCAATATACTATCTCTAAAGTAACGATTTATCAGACAAAACATGTTATTGAAGATGCAAAGATTAAAGAACTTATCTCACTACAAAAGGGTGACATCTTTAATATTAAAAAATTCCGTGAGGATTCAGAAAAGATAAAAACACTTATAGCAGACAAGAGTTATGCTTTTGTTCAAGTTGTGCCTGATCTGAAAAAAGACAAGAAAAAAAGAACGGTTGAAGTTGTCTTTCGTGTTATGCCTGGAGATAAAGTAAAAATCAGAAATGTTCTTATCTCTGGAAATACAAGAACACTCGATAGAATTATTCGTCGTGAGCTCTATCTTGGACCCGGAGATATGTATTCATTGACTGATTTAAAAGATTCACGTAACTCATTGGGACGTCTTGGATTTTTTGACAGTAATACAATCGAAGAGAAACGTATAGACAACCATACAATGGATCTTGTTGTAAAAGTAAAAGAGGCACCGACTGGAAATGTTCAGCTTGGTGGTGGCTATGGTTCTTATGGAGGAATTCTTTTAAGTATTGGTGTTAATGACAGAAATATCTGGGGTTCAGGGATTAATGTTGGTGTAAAAGCTGAAAAATCACAAACATCAAAAAGTTACTCTTTTAACATCTCTAACCCAAGACTCAATGACAGTGACTTTTCTGGGAACTTCTCGATTTATCACTCAACATATGATTATAATGACTATACAACTTTGACAGATGGTGTCTCTGTTGGTACAGGGCATAGATTTTCTCGACATATTACAGGGTATCTTGGCTATAGTTATTCGAAAAATGATTATGAGTTTGGATCTGATTTTAATGCTTCTCAATATGGTGGAGGCAGCTACTATTTTGAAGCGTATGATAAAAGTTCTGTAACGATAAGTGTCAGTTGGGATTCAACTGATGACTACTATCTTCCTCGTGAAGGCTTTGTGCTTTCACAAAGTTTTGAAAAATCAGGACTTGGTGGGGATGCAGATTTTTTAAAATCACGAACAAATTTTGCAAAATATATAGGACTTGATGATTATCTTGGATTTGATGCTATTTTTAGATATAAAGCAAGATATTATGCCTTGATAGATAATGGTTATGTGCCTTTGGCTGAAAAGTTTTATATGGGTGGTATAGGCAGCGTTCGAGGATATGAGTCTTACTCAATTTCACCTATGATTGAAGATAGTACAGGAAATGATACCTATAAAGGTGTTCCAATTAGAAGAATAGGGGGAACACAAACTTTTTCAAATAATGTAGAAATGAGTTTTCCTCTTATTCCAAAAGCAAAAATGAGACTTGTGACATATCTTGACTGGGGTATTATCTCTGATAATATTTCAAAAAATATTTTATCTGGTACGAATAATCAGTCTCGTGCAGGTTATGGTGCAGGGTTGGAGTGGTTTTCACCTGTCGGACCGATTCAGTTGATGTTCTCTAGAGCTGTAAGCCCTCAACCGGGTGATAAAACATCAAACTTTGAATTTACTATGGGGCAGCGCTTTTAGCTTTAAGAGCTAAAAGCAACACTGAAGTGTTGGTCCCGACACTCTAGCTTTGCGACTGCATGTTGTGCAAGATAGAGTTTGTTTTTTGAGCTTATCTCTAAAATTCCTTTTGAAAATTTCATATCAAAATCAATATTTCTTGGACGATGACTCAGCAGAGCAATAGAGAGTGAGAGTATATAGCTTAGAGAGTGAACTACATGAGCATTATCGGGAAGTAATTTTGCATAAAGCTGTAGATGTGTATCGGAAGGCAATCTGTTTTTTGCATACTTTGTAAGTGTAGATATAAGCATAATATCACTATGCTTAAAGCCATACTCTAAAGCACTTTGTATAATGTAGTAGCTGTGTTTGTTCTGCGAATAAAAATGAACACTGCTGCCTGCAGGATAAAGCTTGGCTGCAATTGTAAGAAGTTGTTTATACTCTGCATCAAGATTAAAGTAATCACTTGTAAGTGTGAAGATTTTTTTGCTCAATAGGGCAAGATGATTTGAGAATACTTTATCTTGAACATAAGAGTCTAAAATATAGCGTACAGAGGTATTATAGTTGTTTGGAAATTTATGTTTTGAGTTCCGTAGTAGATCACAGATATAGACCCCCTCACGTACACCTACACCACTTGTAATGATATTTTCAATAGAGATTTTTCTCATAACTCTTTGCAGTATCAAAGCCCCGGGTTTAATAACATCAAAACGATTACTTTTAATAAAAAGAGCAAGAAGCTCTTTATTGGTTTTTGTTTCCAAGAGACGCTTAAGATAATCGGTAAATATAGTGGCACTGTATTCAAAAGCATGGAGCTTGTTGAGTGGATAGAGTGTCTCTTTGAGTATTGCACTTGAGATGGCACGAAAGGTTCCACCGATTCCGATGAGTGTTGAGAGTTTTGATATTTTAGGAAGTTTGTCAAGTTCACGGTCTATATGCGCAATAGCACCCTCAATGTCACTCTTGTCAAAATAGAGCTCTTTAAGACGTACCGTACCGAGTTTTAAAGAGAGGGTATCTGCTACTGAATCTTCATTGATAAAAGCAAACTCTGTAGAGCCTCCGCCAATATCAATACTCAAAGCCGATTTTTGTTTTGGAAGAAGATTTGCACAGGCAATAGCGCCAAAGTATGCCTCTTTTTCTCCAGAGATGATTTTAATATTCAGACCTAGATTATGTCTGACTTTTTGGAGAAAATCTTCTCTGTTTGGAGCATCACGCAGTGCAGAGGTTGCAACACAGAGAATTTTTCTTGTTTTAAAAGAGTTTGCTATGCTTAAAAAATCACTCAGAGCATCAAATGTTCTTTGCATTGGAACTTTTTGCAGTTCTCCATTATGCTTATAAGCATCTTCTGATATTCTGACCTTTGATTTTTCTTCGTGAAGAAGGTGAAAAGCGTAACGTGAAGTTTTTTCATAAACCACCATTCTAACAGAGTTAGAACCGATGTCTATGACGGCAACTCGCTTAGCCAACTATAACTCTTCGTTCTCTTGAAGTTGTTTATATTTAAATTGAAGTTCAGCAATAGATTCTACATTATCTTTATCTGGAACTATACAATCAACAGGACAAACCGAGATACATGCAGGTTCATCATAGACACCTACACACTCAATACAGCGATCAGGATCAATATAGTAAATTGGATCACCCTCTTCAATCGCTAATGTCGGACACTCTTCACGGCAAGCATCACATGCTATACATTCGTCATTAATTATTAATGCCATATTTAAAAACCTTATAAATCTATACATATTTGAATTTGTGAGAGATTTATAACAAAAGTATGCTTTATTATTTTTGAAGTCTCATTAATTTCTTGGAAGAATACACGATAATTTAGAATTTAGCTCTAATGAAGCAACAGTACCATCAATACCATCATCTCTATTTCTAAGACTTATGCGGGCACCAAGAGCATCAGCAGCACTTTTTGCAAGGAAAAGCCCTAAGCCTACGCCACTTTTATTGCCTTGACGTTTAAATGGAGCAAAAAGATCAACACTCTCATCTATTCCACATCCCTCGTCAATAACTTCAATAAGAAGACCATAACTGTCTTCTCTGCTTCGAAGCAGTACACTTTTGTCTTTAGGGGTAAATTTAAGCGCATTTTGTAAAAAGTTTTGAATGATCTGGTTAAGAAGACTTACTTGCAGTGTTGCCATATAAGCATCTGGTTTAAACTCCATATGCAATATTTTACCCTCGTTCTCGGCTAAAAGTTTAAAATCATTTGCTTTTTGTTTGAGAATTTCAATGACATCAACTTCAATGGGTTTATCAAGTTGCGCACCCTCCTGCCGACCGATATTTAAAATATTAGAGACGATGATGTTCATCTCATCAATTGTCTTGTTCGTTGTTTTAAGGGCATCTATGTACTCCTCAGGGGTACGTTTTTTTATGAGTGTTACCTGATTTTTGAGTTTAATGACGGCAAGTGGTGTTTTTAATTCATGTGCTGTACCAATAAAGAGCTCTTTTTGATACTTAACAAAGTTTTGAATTCTTGCGATAAGGTGATTGATTGTTTCACCCAGAGGTTCAAACTCTTGAGGCAGTGCATTTAAGTCAATGGGTTTGATAAGATATTCATTCATATTTGAGAGTTTATTTGTCAGTGTTTGAATAGGGATAACAAGCATCTTTGAAAGCATTATTGCATAAATAATGACAAGTAAAAAACCAGCAATATTAATCATAAAAATATAGTGAAGTATTTTATTGAGCAAACCTTTTGTATGTGTAATATTTTTGGTTATTTTGAGATAACTGGAATCTTGTAGTTTAAATGGATAGATAAGTGTAAGGTATGTTTTTTTATTCTTAGTAAGTTCATAAACATCTATGTCGTTTACCGTGGATTTTAGGTGAATGATTTCAATGCTTACTGAGAGAAAATTTTCAGGAATAGCCTCATTAATTCCAAAGACAGATTTGTAATTGGCAATATTTTTTGCATAATGAATCAGCTCTTCTTTTTTTTCATCATAGATAGATTTTTCTATATAAAAGTACAAAATAGATGAAAAGATAAAAATGAGAATAGCGGAGGAGAGGATAAGTTGAATTAGAAAGCTTCTTCTAATACTTTTCTTGGAAAACATCTATAATCCCTTGTATAAATTTAAGGGATTATAGCATTCTTTGGATTAAACTTCTTTAGGGAAGCAGAAGCGATATCCACGACGACGTACAGTCTCAATTGTTGTGATTGAGAGTGGTTTGTCCATTTTTTGTCTGATTTGGTTGATTGCAACTTCGATTACATTTGGAGTAACGAGTTCCGGCTCTTCCCAAATAGCGTCAAGAAGTTGTTCTTTTGAAACGATTTGATCACGGTGACGAGCAAGGTGAGTAAGAACTTCAAAAGGTTTTCCTTTGAGTTCAATCTCTGTCTCTTTATAAGTGATTTTTTCCTCTTCAGGGTTGATTGTTAAATCTTCAATCTCGATGATGTTGCTCCCACCAAAACGTAAACGAGCTTCAATACGAGCTACAAGTACATCAAAATCAAAAGGTTTTCTAATGTAATCATCGGCACCGGCACGAAGTGCTTCGATTTCACTCTCGTTATCATCTCTCGCTGAGAGAACAACAACAACAGTTTTAGGAGTGTTGGCTTTAATATCACCAATGATATCTACTGAATTTCCATCTGGTAGCATCCAGTCCATAAGAACTAAATCGTAGTTACGGATGTCAAGATAGTACTCACCATCTTTTAGTGTTTCAACAACATCGCTTTGGTAACCAAACTCTTTTAGTCCCTCTGCAAGCATTTTATTTAATGTTACTTCATCTTCTATAATAAGAATACGCATTCATTATTTCCTATTTCTAATATTTTGGCGGAATTGTAGCATAATTTTAGGTTTACTTAAAGTTTTTTTCAATTTTTTTTAAAAAAAAATGAAGTTTGGATTAAGAATCGAACTGATACTCTTCTTGCACAGAGACCTTACAATCGGGAAGTATAGAGGGTTTTGTTATTTTTAGATGCAGGGTATTTATTTTTGAAAATTTTTCTTTAAGTTTTTGTGATAAATCATTTAAAGCATCTTCTATTAAAAGATATTTTTTGTTTTTCATTGTAGTTTTAATGATATTGACAACATCTGCATAGTTAATAAAATCATCTTTATACGCATACTCTATACTAAGATTGATGATGACCTCTTGTTCTTTGTGTCTCTCAAAATCTAAAATTCCTATAATACAAAAAAATTTTAGATCTTCGATGAAAATTTTCATCTATATGACTCGTTTCTCTTCGCCTTTAATAACACGAATAATATTTGGGATGTGTTTATAAAAAAGAATAAAGACAATAAAAACAACCGGTGCGTGAGCCATATTTGGATGAATGATAAAACTTGATATAAGAAGTGCAAGAACACCTGTTAATGATGAGACAGATGAGATACGAAGAGTTTTCGCCATAACAGCCCAGACAACAAGAGCGATTGTTGTCTCAATTGGAAGCATAAACATCATTACACCCATTCCCGTTGCTATGCCTTTTCCACCTTCGAGACCAAGGTATGGTGAGAAACAGTGACCAAGAACGGCTAAAACTGCAATTGCCCATAATACTGACTCATCAAGCCCCATAAAGTAAGCAACGACTAAAACTGCTACACCCTTAATGGCATCAAGTGCGAGTGTTGCGATACCGAGTTTTTTTGCTAATGCAGGGTCACGTTCTTTTACGACACGCAGCACATTTGTAGCACCGATGCTTCCGCTTCCTGAAGATTTAACATCTACACCTGCAAATTTTTTTGCGAGTAAGAGACCAAAAGGAATACCACCGATGAGATACGCTGCAATGTAAAATTCTACATTGAGATTAAATAAAAAATCCATTAATAACCTTAAATTATTTGAGTAGTGGCATTCTACACTTTTTATGCTAAATATATTTTGATATAATTGCAGCAATATAAAAACAGGATAAGTTTTTGAGATATACAAATGAAGAATTAAAAGACAAAATTAATGAACTCAAAGAGAAGTTGAGCGTAACTGTAGTTGCGCATTTTTATCAGCGTGATGAAGTTTTTGAAGTAGGGGATATTACAGGAGATTCTCTTGAACTTGCAATGAAAACCAAAGATGATAATGCTGAATTTGTTCTCTTTTGTGGTGTTGCTTTTATGGGGCAGAGTGTAAAAGTGCTCTCCCCTCAAAAACGAGTTGTAATGCCAAAGCTTGCTTGCTGTGCAATGGCAAGTATGATAACAGATTTGCAATATGATGAAGCTGTGAAATTTTTAAATGATAATGGCATTGCAAATGAGAATATATTGCCAATTACCTACATAAATTCAGGTGCAGATGTAAAAGCCAAAGTGGGTGAAATGGGTGGTATGGTCTGTACCAGCGCAAATGCAAAAAAAATTATTACAAAAGCATTAGATCAAAAGAAAAAGATTCTTTTTGTTCCAGATAGATGTTTAGGACAAAATATCGCTAATCAAATGGGATTGAAATCTATGGTCATTGGAGAGGGTGGAGATCCAAAAGAGGCAGATATTATCTGTTATGATGGCTTTTGTTCTGTGCATCAGCTCTTTACGTTAGAAGATATTGCATTTTACAGAAAAAAATATCCGGGTATTTTAATAGCAGTGCATCCCGAATGTGATCCTGCAATTTGTGATGCAAGTGATTTTGTCGGTTCAACATCACAACTTATTAAGTATATTCAGGAATTGCCAGAGGATCAAAAGGTGGCTGTTGGGACAGAATTTAATATGGTTAACCGTTTACGTCCTAAAAATACCTATATTCTTAGTTCTACAAAACCAGAGTGTCCGACAATGAATGAGACAACACTTGAAGATGTCTATCTCACGCTTAAGGCTATTGATGAGGGCTCTCCTATTAATGAGATTGAGGTTGATGAAAATACACAAAAATGGGCAAAAATTGCTCTAGAACGAATGTTGGCATTATGATTGCAACATTTGTAAAAGAGGCCTTGCGTGAGGATGTTGGACGAGGAGATCTTTATGCCCTTGTAGAAGCTGCTGTTCCTGCTTCATCAAAAGTTATTGCAAAAAGTGATGGTGTACTTGCCGGAGTGAAATATGTCAATGTTTTGTGCCAACTAGAGAAAATAGAAGTAAAATGGCTGAGAAATGATAAAGAGAGTTTTAAAAAAGGCGATTGTATAGCAGAATTTCGGGCTGACTCTCACGCAATGTTGCGTTGTGAGCGTACGATTTTAGATATGCTTTTGCATGCAAGCTCCATTGCAACACTGACACGAAAATATGTCGATATTATCAAGCCGTATGGAACTAAACTTTTAGATACAAGAAAAACACGTCCTCTTTTACGTATATTTGAAAAATATGCAACACGTTGTGGCGGAGCAGTGAATCACAGAATGGGACTGGATGATTCACTAATGATAAAAGATACCCATTTAAAAACTATTGAAAATCTCAGTGACTATATTACCAAAGCACGTGAGGTTATTCCTTTTACTGCAAAGATTGAAGTCGAAGCAGAGACACTCTGGATTGCCAAAGAGGCAATGGAAGCAAAGTGTGATATTGTAATGTGTGACAATATGACACCGGCTCAGGTTGAAGAGGTTGTCGCTTTTAGAGATACTAACTACCCGCATATACTTCTTGAAGCAAGTGGAAATATCTCACTTGAGACTATTGAGAGCTATGCAAAAACAGGTGTTGATGCCATAAGCTCAGGCTCTTTGATTCATCAGGCAAATTGGATTGACTTGTCAATGAAAATGGATTAAAGGTCAGGCATAAATAATGGCTGATGATCAGGAAAAGACCGAAGTTACCATCTTTTTGAACGAAAAAGGAACAAGTCCCTTTTTCTACGCTAGCCGCTATGGCACTAAAGAGAAGTTTAGAGTAAACTTCTGTGAGTTCTTTTAGGAGAATTGAATGGCTGATGATGCTGAAAAAACAGAAGAACCCACCCCCAAGAAGATAGAAGATGCCCGAAAAGAGGGGAATGTTCCAAAATCTCAGGATGCTTCGGGAGTAATAACGCTTTTTGTAGCTATTTTGGCAGTTTTAATGCTCTTTCCTTTTATGGCAAAACATATGATTTTGCTTTTTCATTACTATTTCTCGCTTATAGGTTCGGAACTTAATAAAACTTCAATGATAGATATTGCAATAGTAACGATTAGGGAGTTCTTACTTATGGTACTGCCTTTAGCAACGGCAGTTGCTGTTGCCGGAGTTATTGCGGCATTTGCGCAATTTGGTTTTCTTTTTACTTCTAAGGCAATTATGCCTGATTTTAAAAAGATAGACCCGATAAAAGGGACGAAAAACCTTTTTTCTATAAAAAAACTGATTGAGGGTGTAAAAGTAACTTTCAAATCTTTTACAACGCTTGGTGTCGGTTTTATCTTCTTTTTTTATTTTATTGCAGAACTTCCGACTGTTGCTCTTTTTGGAATGCATGACCAGCTTCTATGGTTAAAAGATAAAATGATTATTATTGCCTTGGTTATGCTTTTTATCATATTTATTTTTGCAATTATTGATCTTATTATTGTGCGTAAGCAGTATTTTGATGGACTGAAAATGTCTAAGCAAGAGATAAAAGATGAGATGAAAAATATGGAGGGAGATCCGCTCATAAAATCAAAAATTCGCCAGATTCAAATGGAGGCCTCACGCAAACGAATGATGGCAGAAGTGCCTAATGCAGATGTCGTTATTACCAATCCTACTCATTATGCAGTTGCTATCAAGTATGATGCCAAGAAATCTCATGCACCGATTGTTCTTGCAAAGGGGATGGATCATATTGCACAGCAAATTAAAAAGATTGCCAGAGAAAATAATGTACATATCGTACAAAATCCACCACTTGCTCGTTCACTCTATAATGAAGTAGAAGTTGACAAAGCTATTCCAGAGGCGTTGTTTGCTGCTGTTGCAGAGGTGCTTGCTTATGTTTACAAGATGAATAAAAAATAGTATATAATTTTGCCAAATCTTAAAAAGCAGAGACCTATTGATACCATTACAAGAGTTGGAAAAATCAAAACACGTTCTTATAAAGAGTTCTAAAAACACCTTTGCTCAGGCTAGTGTTTTATACTCATTGATGTTAGTAAAACATAAAAAAGTCTCTCTGTTTTCAGAAGAAAAAGAGAGACAATATGCTTTTTTACCATGGTATGAAAAACTTCGCATAAGTGAGCCAAGTTCTGCAGACTTAAAAATCAGTGCAGATATAGATGTTTTCGAGTTATATACTTTTTTACAAAAGCATGAGATAAAGATAAATGCAAAGATGGCTACAGCACTCTATGCAGGTTTTTTAAAGCGCTATGATAATTTTTTAAGCTCTGAATGTAATGGCACGGTTTTTGCTGCTTTAAGTGAACTGATAAAGCTGGGTGCAGATCATCGATTATGTGTGAATGAACTGACACAAAAAATACCCTTAAGCAGACTGCGATTAAAGTCTGTGGTATTTAAAAAAGTTCTTTTAAAAAAGAGTGCAGAGCTTGCCTATGTACATTTGTGTGATGAGGACTTTGAATCTAGTGGTGCTGCTTGGGAAGATATCTATGATATTGCCAAAGAGCTTTTAAATCTGGCTCATGTTCAAGAGGTAGAGATCATCAAAAGTGATGAAAAAGATAAAATTATAAAGTTAAGTAAGGAAGTTTGATTTGAGAAGAAAAAAGAGTAGTTCTTCATTAGGTGTTTTATTGGTATTTGTTTTAGTTGTAGTAGCAGGCTTGTATGTCTATTTTTCAGAAACATTTGAGCGAAATGCTCCAATAATCGCTATGCAAGAGAATAATGGGTATTGGAATCTGAAAAAACCATTGAAGATTAAAATTAGTGATACAAGCGGTATTCAATCATATAAAATTATAATGCATACAAAAGATGGCGATAAAACACTGCAGTACGAACAGCTTTTGTCTCCAGAAAAAGAGTTGCTTCTTGAAGTCGCACCCCCTCGTGGTTCATACACAATGAAAGATAAAGAGATTAAGCTTCTCATTCAGGCACAAGATATCAGCAAATGGAATTTTTTTAAAGGCAATCTTGCACAGCAGTCGTTTAAACTTAAAATCGACAAAAAAAGACCACGTGTAAGTATTGTTAATAACTCTTATAAGATCTCACGTGGTGGTTCTGCACTTGTGGTTTTTAGAGTTGAAGATGAAAATATTGATGATATCTATATACTCTCAAATCATAATAAACATTTTAAAGCGCAACCTTTTTATAAGGAAGGGTATTATATTGCTCTTTTGGCATGGCCTGTAAAAGACAGTACTTTTAAAGCAACGGTTGTTGCAACTGACTTTGCCGGAAATATGGCAAAATCATATGTTCCTCTCTATCTTAAAAACAAAGAGTACAGACTCTCACGCATCACACTCTCAGATAAGTTTCTAAATGGAAAGATATATGAGCTTGCTGAAGAGTTTGAAGAGACACAGGGTGTAGATAATAAACTAGAGCAGTTTAAGATCATTAATGAAGATGTCCGTGCAAAAAATGAGAAGCTTATTCATAAGGTTACTTCTGTTGTTTCTGATGATATGATTAGTGATTTTAAGATAAAAAGAATGTATCCACTTAAAAACGGGCAGGTTGTTGCTTATTTTGGAGATCATAGAAAGTACTATTACAAAGGTAAGTTTATCAGTGAAGCGTATCACTTAGGGCTTGATATGGCTTCACACGCTATGGCTCCGATAAAGACACAAAATGGTGGGAAAGTAGTGTATGCCGATTATAACGGTCTTTATGGAAATATGCCAATTCTTTCTCATGGTTTAGGGCTTTATACTCTCTATGGACACTGTTCAAATATTGATGTGGCAGTTGATGAAGATGTTGCACCAAATACAAAAATAGCAAGTACAGGTAAAACAGGTTATGCGATGGGAGATCACCTCCATTTTGGTGTACTTGTTCAAGGAATTGAAGTACGTCCGCAAGAGTGGATGGATAAACAGTGGATAAAACTCAATATTAGTGATATAATTAAAAACGCTAAAAAGATTATTGATCAACAATAGGAAAAATTATGTATCAAACTACCATACAAAAGAGTGCAGAGCTTGTCGGAATAGGTTTACACAAAGGTTCTCCAGTAAAATTAAAGCTTGAACCGCTTGAAGCAAATAGCGGTATCGTATTTTACCGTTCTGATGTCGATGTCTCTATTCCTCTGCTGCCCGAGAATGTAGTTGATACAAAAATGGCAACAGTTATCGGTAAAAACGGGCATGTTATCTCTACAATTGAACATCTGCTTTCTGCTATTTATGCGTATGGTATTGATAATCTAAAAGTAACAGTAGATGCTGATGAAGTACCTGTTATGGATGGAAGCAGTGCGAGTTACTGTATGCTTTTGGATGAGGCTGGTATTGCTGAGCTTGATGCTCCAAAAAAGATTATGCGCATTAAGAAAGAGGTTGAGGTTAAAGAGGGTGAAAAGTATGTTAAACTCTCCCCTTCACCGGATCTGAACTATGATTTTACAATCAAGTTTCCACATCCAGTTATTCAAGAGCAGGCTTATGTTCTTCATTTTACAAAAGAGAGTTATAAAAAAGAGATAGCACGTGCACGTACCTTTGGTTTTTTACATGAAGTACAGTATCTGCGCTCCAAAGGACTTGCTCTTGGTGGTTCACTTGAAAATGCGATAGTCTTGGATGAAAAAAAGATATTAAATCCTGAAGGGCTTCGTTTTCCGGATGAATTTGTACGCCATAAAATCCTCGATGCTATTGGTGATATGTGCCTAATAGGGATGAATTTTATTGGAAATTATGAGGCATTGGCAGGCAGTCATGATCTCAATCATAAACTCACACTGGCTCTTTTGGGAGATAAGGAAAATTATGAAGTCATTGAAGTCGTGGGTGAAAAAATGAGAGAGTTAGAAAAAGCATATGCCTAAGAAAGTAGATGTTCTACTCATTACGCTTACTTCACCAATACTTGTAGGTATTTATGAAGATCAAAAGCTTATAGAGACGATAGCATCAGATGAAAAAAGTTCTGATGTGTTGCCAGTTATATTTGAGGAAATTTTAAAAAAATATGAGGTTCAAAAGCTTTTTTACGCCAATGGACCGGGAAGTTTTATGGCTATTAAAGTTGCTTATATCTTTTTAAAATCTCTTTCGGTATTAAAAAAGATTCCGCTTTACGCACGGGATGCTTTTTATTTTAATGAAAATCAACCGATAAAAGCGATAGGAAAGCTATGTTTTGTTAAAATCGCTTCTAAAATAGAAACTCAGAAGTTTCAAACAGTTCCCAAAACAGAGTTTACATTACCTGATGAACTGGATTATGATGAGTTTAGTACAAACGCAACACCACTCTATGAAATAGGTGCTGTTGGATAGGAAAATATCAGTGACAATAAGTGTGCCCGCTACTTCTGCAAACTTAGGACCAGGTTTTGATACTTTGGGTCTTGCAGTTGACCTTCGTAATCGTGTGGAGTTCCATCCATCAAAATTTTTTAGTGTCAGTATTAAAGGAGAGGGAGAGCATAACCCAAGATTAAAAGGGAATAATCTTTTTATCTCAATCTTTAATGAACACTATTCACGCCTTACAAAGAAAAAACAAAACTTTAAATTTACATTTTATAATCAGATTCCAATGTCACGTGGACTTGGAAGCTCGTCTGCTGTTATTGTCTCTGCAATTGCATCAGCACATGAAGCTGCTGGCATTCGTGTAAGCAAACGTAGAATTTTAAATCATGCTCTTGTCTATGAGCCACATCCTGACAATATCACACCGGCTGTTATGGGTGGATTTAATGTTGCTACGATTGAAAAAAATAAGGTTTTTTCTCAGAAAAAACATCTGCCAGATTACCTTAAAGCTATTGTTGTTATTCCAAACAAGCAGATGAATACTGCAAAATCTCGTACAATTTTGCCAAAATCTTACTCAAAAGAGAATGCAATTTATAATCTTTCTCATACAGCACTCACTGTTGCGGCATTTTTTAATGAAGATTGGGAGATGTTAAAGCTTGCAGCACAAGACAGATTTCATCAAAAAGCAAGAATGAAAACACTTCCTGAACTCTTTTCTGTACAAAAGGTGGCCTATGAGAGTGGGGCATTGATGAGTACACTTTCTGGAAGTGGTTCTACATTTTTTTCGCTTGTTTATGATGATGATTCTGCTATGATTGCCAATCGTATGAAACAAAAATTTCCAGATTTTGGAGTGAAAATTTTGGATTTTGATAACAATGGACTAATAATAGAGCGATAAGCCTATTAAATAAAGTAAGATTTAGATATAATGGCGAAAAAATTTCATCAACCAACAAGGATGTGCCTCTCCTGCAGAGAAAGAAACGAACAACAAAATTTGTTAAGACTGCAGTGTAAAGATGGAGAGATAAGTTCGTTTAGCGGAGTTGGACGAAGTTTTTATTTATGTCAAAATTGTCTCAAAGAGGATAAAAAGATTCTTAGAGCACTCATGCGAGAGTGCAGAGGTGGAGACAAAGATAAACATATGAACAAACTAAAGGAGATCATCACTGATGACAGAAAAAGTTAGAGTACACGAAATTGCAAAAGAGCTTGGAATTGCTTCTAAGGATGTATTGGAAAAAGCAAAAAAAATGGGTCTTGAAGTAAAATCTGCACAGAGTGTAGTAACTATGGAACAGGCCGAGAATATTGCTAACTACATTATCAATGGTGAGCCAGCTTCAGCAGAGCCGGCTAAGCCTGCCAAAAAAGAGAGCAAAGAAGCAAAAAGTGATACTCCTAAAGAAGAAGTTCCTGAGAAAAAAGAGGCTAAACAAGAGCCAGAAGCTAAAGAAGTAAAAAAAGAGACCGCTTCGAAAGAGACAAAAGAAGAGACACAAACTCCTGCTCCAAAAGCAGAAGAGAAAAAAGACGAAAAAAGTGAAGCTCCTAAAGCAAAAGAAGTTGTAAAAGAGAAACCAAAAAGTAATCTTAAAGTTGTTCAACCTTCAATGCGTCCTGCAATCAAAAAATCTGGACTTAAAATCGTTAAAAAGAAAAAGCCAAAAGTTGAAGAGGTTTATTCTGCACCTGCTAAATCTGCAGGTTCTGTATCTTCGTATGGTAAGATGTCTAAAGAAGCACTTGAAGAACTTCAAAGAAAGAAAAAAAATGTTAAAAAAGAGGCTCCTGTTTCTAAAAAAGATCAAGGAAAAAAACTTGATATCTTTGGTGGTTCATTAGCTGAAGTGACAATGGATATGGATGATCAGGTTGTTTTACTTGACTTAAATTCAACAGAGCGTGCACCAATTGCTCCTGAAGAGCCAAGAAGACCAAGAGCTCCAAAACCAATCGGAAGAAATGCAAATAAAAAACAGGCACCTCGTGGTAGAAAAGTTTCTCGTGATAAACGTAAAAAATATACAAAAGAGAAACATGTAGATGAAGTGGTAACACACGTAGAGATTCCTGAAGATATTCGTGTTTACGAGTTTGCTGAAAAATTAAAACGTCCGATGTCAGAGATTATTAAAGTTCTTTTTGATCTTGGTATGATGATGACTAAAAATGACTTTTTAGGTGCTGATGAGATAGAGATACTTTCTGAAGAGTTTGGTGTTGAAGTAACAATTATTGATCCTAAAGATGAATTTAACTATGTTGAAGAAGCAAAACCTGATGAAGATCCAGATGCAGTTGAACGTCCACCTGTAATTACAATTATGGGGCACGTTGACCATGGTAAAACATCACTGCTTGATGCAATTAGAAATGCAAAGGTAACTGATGGCGAAGCAGGTGGAATCACACAGCATATTGGTGCTTATACCGTAAACCAAAATGGTAAAGATATTACATTTATAGATACTCCTGGTCACGCAGCATTCTCAAATATGCGTCAACGTGGTACAGATATTACTGATATTGTAATTATTGTTGTTGCAGCAGATGATGGTGTGAAACCACAGACACTTGAAGTTATTAAGATTGCAAAAGAGTCTGGTAAACCAATTATCGTAGCCCTTAATAAAATGGATAAAGAGACTGCAAACCCTGATCTAGTGAAAGGTCAAATGGCAGAGCAGGGAATTAATCCTGTTGACTGGGGTGGAGATATAGAGTTTGTTCCTGTATCTGCAAAAACAAATATGGGTATAGATGATTTACTTGAAAATATTCTTTTAACTGCTGAAGTTATGGAACTTAAAGCTAATCCGAATGCAAAAGCAAAAGCTGCTGTTGTTGAGTCTTCTCTTGAAAAAGGTCGTGGAGCAGTTGCTACTGTAATTGTTCAAAACGGTACACTTAAAATTGGAGACCATGTTGTTTGTGGTGCAGCGTATGGACGTGTAAAAGCACTTATTAATGATATGGGTAAAATGATTAAAGAAGTTGCACCTTCTCATACAGCTGTAGCAGTAGGGCTCAATGAAGTTCCACCTGCCGGTGAGATTTTAATGGCAATGGACAGCGATAAAGAAGCAAAAGAGTATGCTCTTAAACGTAAAGAGTATGAACGTAATAAAGAACTTTCAAAATCTACAAAATCTTCTTTAGAAGATATGACTGCTATGATTGCAGAAGGAAAACTGAAATCACTCAAAGTTGTGCTTAAAACTGATGTTCATGGTTCACTTGAAGCTATTAAATCAAGTCTCTCTGAACTTAGAAATGATGAAGTGAAAATTGACATCATTTCAAGTGGTGTCGGTGGAATTACAGAGAGTGACGTAGAACTTGTTGCAAACTCTGAAAACTGTGTACTTCTTGGATTTAATGTTCGTCCTACCGGTTCCGTTAAAGCGCTTGCTAAACAGAAAAATGTTGATATTCGAACATACTCTATTATCTATCAACTTCTTGATGATATAACTATGATGTTAACAGGTATGATGGCACCGAAATTCACAGAAGAAAATACTGGTCAAGCAGAAGTTCGTGATGTCTTTAAATCACCTGCAGGTATGGTTGCCGGATGTGTTGTTGTTGATGGTAAACTTATTCGTGGTGGTCTTGTGCGTGTTATTCGTGAGGGTGTTGTTGCATTTGAAGGTGAACTTGTTTCTCTTCGTCGCTTTAAAGATGATGTACAAGAGATCGGAAATGGTTATGAGTGTGGTGTTATTATCTCTAACTATGATGATGTACAAGTCGGTGATGTAATTGAAACATTCAAAAAAGTAGAGCAAAAAGTATCTCTTTAAGATGACAGAAGCACAGATAAAGCTGAAGAGAGTTGAGTCTCTCTTAGCTGAAATTATTCCAGAAGCACTCTCCCAACTTAATGATGCAAGATTACATGAACTCAGTGTCACAGAGGTAAAATGTTCTCGCGGCAGAAGTGACGCAAAGGTCTATATTGATCCAAGTAACTTTTCTGATGAAGAGCGTCGTGTATATATGAAACAACTCCGAAAAGCTCGCCCTATTGTTGAAGATTTTTGTTTGAAAGATCAGGGTTGGTACAGATGCCCAAAACTTACATTTGAGTTTGATGAGCAGCTGAAAAAATCACAAACAATTGAAGAGCTTTTTAAAAAGATAGCTAAAGATGATAAAATAGAGGAAGAGTAATGAGTTTGCAAAGTGATATAGAATCAGTTGTTAAGTCAGTAGGACTGGAACTTTATGATACGGTTATTGTCAATGAATTTGATGAGACTATCTTTCGTGTAAGTGTAATATCACCTGAGTTTGAAGAGGGTAAACGTAAAAGTGTTCCACTTGATGCTTATGTAGAACTTACGCACCTTCTCTCACCTCTTCTAGATGTAACACCACCTGTTTTAGGTGAATACAGACTTGAAGTTGGTAGTCCTGGGATAGAACGAAAATTGACAACACTGCCTCATTTTAAAAAATCTATTGGTGAAGATATTGCCATAGTTTATGGTGAAAAAGAGAAACTTCGTGCAAAACTTAAAGAGATCAACGGTAATACGTTACTCTTTGAAAATGAAGATGGTATAACTGAAGTTGATTTTAATGATATTAAAAAAGCAAAAACTTACTTTGAATGGTAATCGATAATGACTTTTACATGCGTCTTGCACTGCAGGAGGCATGGCGATATCAGGGTTTAACCTATCCAAATCCTGCTGTAGGTTGTTGTGTAATTGGTGAGCATGGCGAGATACTTGCAGTAGAAGCACACAAAAGAGCAGGTGGGCCTCACGCAGAAGTAAATGCACTCCAACAAGCCTACTATAAACTTACAGATGACTCTTATATTTTGGCACTCTCTGATTCAGCAGATATTCATACCCATCTCTTAGCAAATCATAACAATATATTTGAAAATACAAAACTCTACACTACACTTGAGCCATGTTCTCATTACGGCAAGACTCCCTCATGTGCCAGTCTCATTGCTGAACTTGGCATTAAAGAGGTCTATGTAGGTTCAAACGATACCAATAAAAAAGCGGCAAATGGGAGTATGATACTCTCCATGAATAATTGTATGGTTTATTCTGAAATATTGCAAACGGAGTGCGATGCTCTTTTATATCCATTTCAAAAGAGTTTAGAAGATCGTTTTGTCTTTTTTAAGTGGGCGCAACGCTTAAATGGCACAACAGATGGTGGCATTATCAGCTCTTTTGCCTCACGCAAGCAAGTTCATGCTATGAGAGATGTGTGTGATTTGCTTGTTATTGGTGGAGGAACTGTACGTGAAGACAGACCAACACTTGATGCAAGGTTAGTAAACGGCAAAGCACCAGATATTTTAATACTCTCACGCAGGAGTGATTTTGATCAAACCATTCCTCTTTTTGGTATTGAAGATCGTAAAGTATATATAGAAGAGAATCTAAGTCGTCTGCAAGAATATAAAAATATTATGATTGAGGGTGGAAATAACATGTATTCGCTCACGCAAGATATTGTTGATTATTACCTCTGCTATATTGCACCATCTCTTGGTGGAGAAGAGTCTATAAGATTTGGTGAAGATGATTTTGAATTTTTAAATGTGGATAAAGAGAGCGAAGATATAATTATATGGATGAAAAGAAGGAAGTGAATTTATGAGCATTTTAGAACAAGAGGGTGATGTAAAACAAGAGAAGATTGTCTCTATGTTTGATGATATTGCACCGACATATGATACTGCAAACCGCGTAATGAGTATGGGTGTTGATATCTCATGGCGTAAAAAAGCTTGTGACTTGTCATTTGATTACTATGGCAAAGAAAATATCGATAGAATAGTTGATGTTGCTTGTGGAACAGGTGATATGATGGGATATTGGCAGAAACAGGCACAAAAAGCCAATGTTACAATTCATGAATTTGTTGGTGTCGATCCATCAAACGGTATGGTTGATGTCGCGCGTAAAAAATTCCCAGATTTTCATTATCACATTGCAAAAGCGACAGAGGTTCCGCTTGAAGATGCAAGTGCAGATATGCTCAGTATCACTTATGGAATTAGAAACGTTGTTGAGCGTCAAGAGGCATTTTATGAGTTTAACCGTGTATTAAAACAGGGCGGACTTGTTGTTATTTTAGAATTTATGAAAGATGAAAACAAAAACATCTTAAAAAGAATTCGTGATTTTTATATGCACAAAATTCTTCCATACGTCGGTGGAGCAATTTCTAAGAATTTAGAGGCTTACACTTACTTACCAGACTCTATTGAGAACTTTGTAACTATTCAAGGTATGCAAGCAGAGCTGGAGAAAGCCGGTTTTGAAATGCTTCACACACAGAGCTTCTCTATGGATATCTCTACTTTAATGATTGCTCGTAAAAAGTGATACTTTATCTCAAGAAAGGATAAAGCCTTGCTTTCCCAGACTCTCGTCTGGGTTTAATGCATCGATTTGTCAAATTTGTCAAAATATTGTACAATTGTTTCAAAGGATGACAAATGCAGGCAGTTAATTACTCTTATGCAAGAAACAATCTTAAATCGCTTATATCTCAGGCTTGTGAGCAGGATGAAGAGTGTATTATTACAAGTAAAAACAATCAAAATGTAGTTCTTATGCCACTGAGTCGTTATAATGAGATAAAAGAAGATATAAAAAAATCATTTCAAGAGATAAAAGATAATGATTTGTTTAGTGTTGATGAAGCTTTTGAGAGAATTTTAGATAAGTATGAAAATTAAAATTCTTTTTACGAAAAGAGCTACAAAGAGGCTTGATGAGATTGCTTCTTATATTTATATGAAAACGCAATCAAAAGAGTTAACACGAAATTATTTAAAGAAGCTAAAAGAGTTTATGACTGTAACTTTGAAAACTTTTCCAAAAGCAGGAAGACCATCAGTTGAGATATATAAAGCTACGAGAAAATTAGTCTATCAAAGTTATTCGATTATCTATACTTACGATGAAGAAAAAAAGAGTATCTATATAGTTACTCTATACAGAGAAAACTTACCCTAATATTGGAAAATCATGCACACACTTAGCGTTTCAGCACTTAACGAACAGATAAAACATCTCTTAGAAGAGAGCTTCTCTCGGATATTTGTTGAGGGTGAACTCTCACGTATTACTTTTCATAACTCCGGACATATCTATTTTACTTTAAAAGACAAAGAGTCAGCAATCAGCTGTGTAATGTTTCGAGGAAATGCTTCAAAGCTCAAATTTCGTTTAGAAGAGGGACAAAAAGTCATTATAGATGGGGCTCTTACACTCTATAAAGCTCGAGGAAGTTATCAGATAAACTGTTTTATGGTTGAACCCTCAGGGCAGGGTGCTTTGGCTTTGGCATATGAACAACTCAAACAAAAACTCTCAGCTCAGGGTTATTTTACTCCCGAGAGAAAAAAAACACTTCCAAAATTTCCACAAAAAATAGCATTAATAACTTCTGCAACGGGTGCAGCTTTGCAGGATATGCTGCGTGTTGCCAATGCTCGCTACAGACTTTTAGAGATTGATGTTTATGATGTACTGGTCCAAGGTGAGAGTGCGGCAGCTTCTATTGTAAATGCTATTAAGTTAGCAGATACAAAAGAGTATGATGTGATTGTTGTTGGGCGAGGGGGCGGAAGCATAGAAGATCTATGGGCTTTCAATGAAGAGAGTGTAGCCGATGCAATTTATCATGCTAAAACACCAATAGTCTCAGCAGTAGGTCATGAGATAGATTGGCTAATTAGTGACTTTGTAGCAGATCTGCGAGCACCGACACCGAGTGCTGCGATGGAGATGATACTGCCCGATACTAATGAGCTCTATATGAGTATAGATGGACTAAGTGAGCAGTTTTACCAAGTGTTGTCACAAAAACTGCAGCGTAAAAAACAGGAGTTAGAACATCTTAAATTCTCTTATATGCAACACTCTGTTGAGAAGAGAGTGCAGCAACAACGCGAGACAATTTTTCAGTTGCATGAGCGATTTAATCAGGCAGTAGAGTTTAAAATCACATCCAAAACAAAAGAATTGCAAAATATAAAAGAGCGTTTTCCCCAAGCTATGGATGCCATTGTCAATCTTGCGCAAAATCAACTCATTCATCTACAAAAGATGCTAGAATCCAATCATCCAAAATTAAAAACAAAAAAAGGTTTTGCACAGATCTCACGGAATAACCAAGTCATAGATATTGAGCAACTTGAAATCGGTGAACAATTTGAAGCACAGAGTGAATGTATTGTGATTGAAGCAAAAGTCTTAAACAAAAGGAAAATATAGATGCAGTATCCAGAATTTTATGATAAAGTAGAGAGTATTCGTTTAACAGATCCATTAGCAAAAGTCTTAGGTGCTTTTGAAAACGGTGAGTATGAGATATCTTATCTCGAAGTAGTGAAAGCTGCGGGACACTCTTGCCCGACTGTGGCCGGTGCATATCTGATGACTGCAGCAGCGCTCAAAGCACTCTATGGTGATGAGAGAGCAGTTCGTGGCAATATCAAAGTAGAATTTGCAGAAGCCTTAGAAGATGGAGTAGCAGGTGTTATCGGAAATGTGGTTTCACAAATTACGGGTGCAACTGACAGGAGTGGTTTTAAAGGTTTAGGTGGGAAATTCGCACGTCACTCTTTAATGCATTTTAGTGCTGAGATCAATGCAAGCGGACGTTTTACACGTGTTGATACTAATCAAAGTGTAGATGTTATCTATAATCCATCCTCAATTCCAGCAAATCCTGATATGATGCCTTTGATGCAAAAGATACAAAGTGGAAATGCAAAACCAGAAGATATGAAAAAATTTGGCCAACTGTGGCAAGATAGAGTGCGAAGAATTTTTGAGAAGGGTAGTGAAGTTATAGAAGTAATTTCATTATAAAGAAATATAAAAAACAATGGAGAGCGATTTGCAAAAGCGAAATAAATTATCACTAGTGTTATCTTCGATATTACTGAGTTCAATAGTGAGTGCAGTTGATTTTGAAGCAAGTGTTGGTGTACATGATTTTATGGTTACTGATATAAAAAATGATGTTGCAGCAGATGGTATAAGCTCTGGAACATCACATACTTTAGGTGTAAATGCTGCTATATATGTGAAGCATCAAACAAAAAATGATATTAAATTCTTAGCAAAAGCAGAAGCTTTTTTAGATAGAGACAAAGATCATTTAGATCCTGATCATATCCCAATCTGGTTTGATTTCTTACTTGATATTAATGGACCAATCTATACAATTAATGAAAACAATTCATTTAAATGGTATATTTTAATGGATAATCGACAAAATACAGTAAGTTGTATAGAGAGAGAAGTAAGACAACATTTTGGTGCTGGTTATGAGTATAAAAATGGTGGGTTTAGTGTAGATTTTAATGCTTATGCAGGGTTTTATTATATAGAGATTGATGATGATACCCCAGGTGCAAGAGATTACTCTCGACAAGATACAGATGATGGGGAAGCTTCCAATGTTTTAGAAGTTGAAGCACAATATGATTTCAATAAAAACTGGTCGCTTTATGCAAATGTAAAACGATATGCTGCAAATACAGGGATGGAAAACCTTGAAGATAATGTTGAGGCACTTTTAACATATAAAGGAAATGAATTTTTAAGTGATGGGGCAACACTGAATTTTAAAGTAAAATATGTACAGTATAATTTTGATAGATTTTACCGTTCTGATATAGGTGTACCTATTTTACCATTTGATAACGATACGCTTATTCAAGCGTATGTTACTTTACCTATAAGTTTTTAATTAACGCAGAGATAAAGAAGGAAAATAGGTATGAAGAGTTACTGCTGTTGTGGCAGCTAACTTCTTCATCAGTTTATCAAACTTATCTTCTTTGTTCCAAACTGCGTGAGAGACACCGCTTAAAACGATAATTTCATTTTTTGCGTCAAACTCTACGCCTACTTCGTCAATAAGACCTACATCTCTTGCCTGTGCAGCCGTAAAGATATGCGCATTTGCAAACATATCTCTTTTTTTGATATCTAATTTTCTGGCATTTGCAACATCTTGCGTGAACATATTGTAAGTTCCCTGAATAACTTTGTTGAGCTCATTTTTTTCATATGGGGTCCAAGGTCTGTCTGCTGTACCGACTTGTTTATAAAGACCGGCTTTTATAACTTGACTTTTAATACCTATTTTATTCATAATACCACTAAGATCAGCACCTTGCATAATAACACCAATACTTCCAACCATACTTCCTGGATTTGCAATGATTCTATTTGCCCAGATACTTGCATAGTAGCTTCCGCTTGCCATTGTACCTTTTGCATAGGCTACAACAGGTTTCTTCTCACGCAGACGCTTTATTGCATAAGCAATCTCGACAGAGGGTGCAACAGCACCACCCGGTGAATCTACAATGAGTAAAACACCTTTTATAGCATCATTTTGTGCTGCTGCATTGATCTTGTTAACTATCTCAGTCGCATCCATAATAGGGCCAGAGAGTGTAATTTTTTGAAGATTATTATTTGTGAACTCTTTTTGGCTTGTAGGTATAAAAAGTATAACAAGCAATAAAATAAAAAGCATAGCTTTAAAATGATTTTGTATATAATTTATTGTTGCTGTGATGGGGTAAAATATTTTTTTAATGATTTCCATTAAGCTTCTCCAATTTCAAGTTTTCCATTTACGTAAACTTTAGAGATATTATATCTATGTAAGATTAAATGAATAGGAAGTTCTTTAGTTGGTTCATTTTCTAAATCTATAATAAGCATATCTGCATTTTTTCCCTCTGCAATTTCACCGGTATTAAGACCTAATGCCTTTGCTGCGTGAATGGTTACACCATCTAAAAGAGCTTGAGCAAGCTCTAAAAGAGGTGCACTGCTGTGCATAAAAAGTGATATTTTCATCTCCTCAAAAAGATCCAAGTCATAATTGGAACTAAGACCATCAGTAGCAACTATCCAAGAGATATTATTCTCATTGAGCTCTTTGATATTGAGTGTCGGATTTCCTAAAAGTCTGTTTGAGATTGGGCAGTGAATGACAGTGGAATTGTTTTTTGCAATGGTTTGCAGTTCGTCTTCATTTGCATTGGTAACATGCGTAAGAAGTGTATTTGTTCCCTCAAAATAGCTTAAAAACTCTTCTGCAGAGCTCACACTCTGTTTTTGAGAGAGTAGTTTTTCAAAAAACTCTTTAAAATCTCCACTGCTTTCATCAAGCCACTCTCTCTCAGCAACACTCTCCATAAAATGGGCAGTAAGTTTTAAGTTCTCGTTTTTGGCAAGATCAACTGCTTTTTTTACTAAAATCGGATGAACTGAGTAGGGCGAATGAATGGCAACGGCAGGGTAAAAACCTTCTCTCTTTATTGTTTTAGAAGCATCAAGCCGTGCTATAAAATCACCCCACAGCGCATCTGCCATTGTTGCTTGTGAACCTATAAGTTCATTAAAGAAAATGACATTTTGTTTTGCATTTGCACAGGCTTCAAGATCCATTGCGTGAGAGCTGATTGCTCCGAAGGTTGTAATTCCATTTGCAAGCATTCTGTCAATTGCTTTGGACATACACTCTATATTGCAATCATTTACCAAGTCCGCTCTGTTTTCTATGACACTATAGAGCCAGTTGAGAAAATCTCCATAACTCAGTTCTGTTTTGTTTTTTGAAAACTCTATGTGTACATGAGCATTGATTAATCCCGGCATTAGGAGTGAATGCTCACGCAGTGTTGTTACTTTGGCTTCTGGAAACTCTTCTATGAGCTCTTCAAAAGGCGCTATTTTTTTGATCTGCTTTTCAAAGGCAACTGCGAGATTTGCTACTACCTTGTTGCGAAGCATAATATAATGAGGTACTATTATTTGCATATTTTTCATCTTTAAAATTGAATTTATAAAATTTAAACTATATTATGTTTTATTTAGATAAAATAATACCCTAAAACTTTAAAGATATAAAATAAAAAGGTAAATAATGAAAATAGTAGTGATTCAAGGTCCAAACTTAAATATGCTTGGCGTTCGTGAACAAAATATCTATGGTCCAATGAAATTAGAGCAGATTCATGCACAGATGCAAGAGGTTGCAGCGCAAAATGGTGTTGAGATTGAATTTTTTCAAAGTAATTTAGAGGGTGAAATTGTCGATAAAATCCAAGAGTGTTATGGTGAAGCAGAAGGTATAATTATTAATGCTGCTGCATATACACACACATCTATAGCTATTCGTGATGCTATTTCTGCTGTTAGTCTTCCTGCAATCGAAGTACATATCAGTAATATTTATCGTCGTGAGGAGTTCCGTCAAAAGAACTTAATAGCACCGGTATGTGCATCTTCAATTATTGGTTTTGGTCCTTTTGGTTACCATTTGGCAATGATGGGTATGTTACAAATTATGAACGAGATAAAAGCTGCACAAGAAGCACAGGCACAAGCTCAGAAGGCACAAGCGTAGAGCGATGTATCTCTCACGTAGGGTATCGAAAAGTTTAACAGCTTTTTATGGCTTGCATTTTCCATACACTTCCAAAAGTAAAACTTCATTGCCGTATGAAGTAACGATTGGAGTAGGTGGAAATATTGGAGATGTTCGACGAAGATTTGAGCATCTCTTTTTTTATCTGAAGCGACAAAAACAGATAGAACTTATAAAAACATCATTGATTTTAAAAAATCCTCCTTTTGGATATAAAGAGCAGGATGATTTTTTTAACTCAATTGTGATAGTAAAGACATCAATGGAACCAAAGGCTTTTTTGCACTATTTACATAGAGTGGAGAAGCATTTTGGCAGACGAAGAAGTTTTGCAAATGCACCAAGGACATTAGATTTGGATATACTATTTTTTGATAACCGTCAAATCACAACAAAAGAACTGACTATACCTCACGCAGAGTGGTTTCAACGTGAGAGTGTAGTTATTCCACTTGCAGGGCTTTAGAAGATGAAAATTTTAACATTTACAGGTCGTACTCCCTCAGAAGCACTCAAAAAAGCAAAGATGGAGATTGGTGATGAGGGAATGCTTATTGAGACTAAAGAGATTCAGAAAAAAGCATTAGGCAAAGAGGCTCTTTATGAGATAGTTATTGGGATTGATGAAGATATGATTCCTGTAACATATAAAAAAGCACAAAAACCACTCTCAAAACAGCAACCGCTTAAAAATCAATCAAAAGATGTATTGTATGATATCTCTCACGCAGCAAAACAGATTTCAGAGATCAGCAAGGTTGTTGATGATCCTTTAAAAGAGTATATGGAGCCACTACATAGTACAAAACAAACATCAATGCAGCCAGCAGTTGAGCCAAAAGAGCTTAAAGAGATAAAAGCAGAGATCAATAAACTTACAGATAAGGTAAAAATCATCCAAAATATGTTTTGGGATGAAAAAGCACCCGATCTAGAGCATCAAATTCCATCGGAATTTGCAGAGATCTACAGATTGGCATCACAAAGCGGTATGAATAGAGAACATCTTGATATGTTAATGCAGATTACTTTGGAGCATATGCCGCTAAAGATGCGTGAAAACTCTGCTACGGTTAAGCGATATTTTCAAACTATACTACGTAAAATGGTACCAATTAGAAGAGAGAATGCTTTGATGATTGGCAGTAAAAAAGTTATTATGCTTGTAGGTCCTACCGGTGTTGGAAAAACAACATCCATTGCAAAATTAGCAGCGAGATACTCATTTTTGATGGAGAAAAAGTATAAGGTTGGTCTTGTCGTTTTAGACACTTATCGTATTGGTGCAGTTGAACAGTTAATGCAGTATGCAAGAATGATGAAGCTTGGCATTGAGACAGTAGTTGATCCTCCTGAATTTTCTCACGCATTGGAATCTTTGAAATATTGTGACTATATTTTGATTGATACAATGGGTTCTTCTCCTTACGATAAAGGTAAGATCGAAAAGATATATGAGTGCTTAAATGCAAATAACACAGACTATAATGTAGATGTCGTGCTTGTAATGCCAAGTTCAATTAAGTATGAGGATCTCAAAGTGACTTATGAGAACTTCTCTTCACTTGGTATTGATACATTGATGTTTACGAAATTGGATGAGACAATAGGCTTTGGTAATATCTTCTCACTTGCTTATGAGACGAAAAAACCTATTAGTTACTTTTCTGTTGGGCAGGAGGTTCCAGAAGATTTGGTTCCAGCATCAAGTGACTTTCTGGTAGAGTGTCTGCTTCATGGATTTAACAGGAGCAAAGTATGATAGGACATCAAGCAAAAAAGCTTGAAGAACTTGTCGCTTCAAGTGCAAAACAGGGTCCCAAAAAATCAAAAAAGACGCGTTTTGTTGCTATTACTTCCGGCAAAGGCGGTGTTGGAAAAAGTACTATAAGCTCAAATCTTGCATACATTTTGGCGCAACGTGGTCTTAATGTCGGTATCTTTGATGCAGATATTGGTCTTGCTAATCTTGATGTAATGTTTAATGTTAAAATCAAAAAAAATATTCTGCATGTACTCAAAGGTGAGGCAAGTGTCAGTGATATTCTCATTCCCATTACGAGAAATCTTATTTTGATTCCCGGTGAGAGTGGTGATGAGATTTTAAAATACTCAGATATGGCACTTTTTGAACGTTTTATGGAAGAAGCGCAGGTACTTGATAAACTAGATGTAATGATTATAGATACGGGTGCTGGTATAGGGGAACATATTCAGATGTTTTTGAATGCAGCAGATGATGTTATTGTTGTCACAGTTCCGGATCCAGCTGCCATTACAGATGCCTATGCTACAATAAAAACCATAGCAACACTGCGTGATGATGTTAGTATGATTATGAATCAGGTAAAGAGTGAAAAAGAGGCTGTCGGTGTTTTTGACAAAATCAAAAAAGTAGCACATGCCAATATAGGTACAGATTTGGATTTAAAATTGATTGGTAAAATTAATTCTGATGCAAAAGTAGCCAGTGCTATCAAACAAAGAGCACTTGTCTGTGCTCTTTATCCGTCGGCCACTGCAACACGCGATATAGAGCAAATTGCTAACCGAATAGCGATGAAGCTGGAACGAAATGTGCTGGTTACATCAAAAGAGAGTGGTCTTTCAGGTCTTTTTAGAAGGCTGATGGATCATTTTTAAACTTTGCTGGGGTAGTTTATGTTAGGTGAGAATTTTGTCTATTTCTTTACTGTATGGGGCTTTTTTATTGGTATTATCTTTGGAATTCTGAAGTCTTTTGATGCAGGGGGACTCCTTACATATACTTTTCTCATAACGACATTTTTTTATCTTTTTTCACATGTTATTATTGCACTTTATTATCGAACAATTACGGCAAAAGCTTATAATTTTCCAAAAGAGAGGCATGAAATAGAACTTGATCTTTTTGTAAAAGAGATAAATAAGCGTGAAAAGCTAATTGATTCAGCTTGTAAACTTACAGATACGGTCATTAAAATGAATAAAGAAGATTCAGTAGGACAACAATTATGATAGCCAATGCATATATGCAAGATTTGAAACATCAAGAAGATGAACTTGCACTGCAATACCTTCCTGCTGTAAAAGCCATGGCATTTCGTCTTAAAGAACGACTACCAAGTTCTGTGGATTTCTCAGATCTTTCTGCTATTGGTACAGAAGAGCTTATTAAACTTGCTCGAAGATATGATGAAAGTTTAAATGACTCTTTTTGGGGCTACGCAAAAAAGAGGGTTTACGGGGCAATGCTGGATTATCTCAGAAGTTTAGATATACTCTCACGAGCAAGTCGTAAACTTGTCAAGCAGATTGATTATGCAGTTGAAGAGTATCGGCTTATACATGATGAAGAACCAAGTGATGAAGAACTTGCAGAACTCTTAAATGAAGATATTGATAAAATTCATGATGCAAGAATAGCATCAAATATCTATACCGTTATGCCTCTTCATGACCAACTACAGGTTGGTGATGAAGGTGCAGCACTTGCACAGATAGAGAAAGAAGAATTGGTTGAGGTTATTAAAAAAGTTCTCTCAACATATAAAGAACGCGAACAGATGATTATTCAGCTTTATTACTTCGAAGAGTTGACACTCAAAGAGATTAGTAATATACTAAATATAACAGAATCTAGAATTTCTCAGATACATAAGTCTGTAATTCAAAAAATTAAAGAAGGGATAGGAGCGTAGTATGGCAGATATACTTTCTCAAGAAGAGATCGATGCACTACTTGACGTTGTTGAAGATGAAGGTGATGACGTCCTAGAGAGTGGTGATGACAATCTTCTTCCACAACGCCAGGTAACGCTGTATGATTTTAAACGTCCTAACCGTGTCTCTAAAGAGCAACTTCGTGCATTTCGTGGTGTGCATGATAAAATGGCACGTTCTTTAGCTTCTCAAATATCTTCTATTATGCGTTCAATTGTTGAGATTCAACTTCATTCTGTCGATCAGATGACTTATGGAGAGTTTTTAATGTCTCTGCCAAACCCTACATCTTTTAATGTTTTTTCAATGAAACCATTAGAGGGAAGTGGTGTTATTGAGATAAATCCTTCTATTGCTTTTCCAATGCTAGATAGATTGCTTGGTGGAAAGGGTGAACCTTTTGATGCTTCACGTGAGTTTTCAGATATTGAACTCTCCCTTTTTGAGACAATTTTACGTGTTATGATGAGTACACTTAAAGAGGCTTGGGGACCTGTAATGGAAGTGTATCCAACAGTTGAATCCAAAGAGTCAAGTCCAAATGTTGTTCAAATTGTTGCTCAAAATGAGATTGTCGTAATGGTTGTTATGGAGATTATTATTGGGCATAGCTCTGGTATGATGAATATCTGTTATCCAGTTATTGCACTTGAACCGATTTTACCTAAACTTGCTTCACGTGATTTAATGCTGAATGAAACTAGCTCTAAAAAAAGTAGAAACACTGAATTGAAAGTACTACTTGGTGGTGCAAAAGTCAATATTGAAGCAAATTTAGGTGAAGCAGATCTTTCAATGGCAGAGATTTTAGAGTTACAAGTTGGTGATGTATTGAGACTCTCAAGTGCAGCAGATGATATTGTAACAGTTGCTGTTGATGGCAAAGAACGATTCCGTGGAGAGATAGGATTACGACGTTTTAGAAAATCTATACAGATTACTGAAATAATTGAGACAGAGAAAGATGCTGTTAAACGTGCATTAGAAAATCTGGAAAAACAGAGACATGAAAAAATATCGGGTGTAAGAGATATTATTCATGAAGATGATTTAGTTGAAGATGAGGAACTATAAATGAGTGATTTTATGAAACTCTTTGAAGAAGAGACAGTTGGTACAATAGAAGCCCTTGTTGGAGCAGCACCATCTTTGGAACTAAAAGAAGAACAAGAGTTAAGTATTATCTCTAATATAGTTCCACCAATTGTGCTTGTTAAGATTAAAGTAAGTGGTGATGTAGATGCTGATGTTATGGTTGCGCTTCCACCAAACTTAGCAGCTTCACTCTCAGATATGATGATGGGTGAAGAGCCAAGTGAGAGAGATGATGTCAATGATGATGATATGGATGCGGCTAAAGAGATAGTCTCTAATATTTTTGGAGCAATTTCAAATGCCCTTTCTGCGCAAAAAGAGCTCCCTGTTCTCTCTTTTTCAGTTGAAAATATAGAGCTTGTAAAAGATGATGAAGAAGTGAGTTTAGAAGCATTTAGTAGAATGTATGTTTATAACTTTGCTCTTGAAAGCATAAGTTCTCTTTTGATGCTTATTATTGACGATAAACTCTATAATGCACTTTATGGCTCATCAGACACGCAAGGTTCAACAGAAAGTGAAACATCTGAAGTATTCAATCAAAGTGACAATTGTGGTGATAATACTGTAAATCTTTCAGTAGAAGAGATGAAAAATATTGCACTTATTATGGATGTTAAACTTCCTGTTCGCGTGAGAATAGGAAAAAAACGCATGCTTTTAAAAGATGTACTAAATATGGATATTGGTTCAGTAATTGAACTCAATCAACTGGCAAATGATCCTTTGGAAATATTGGTAGACAATCATGTGATTGCACAGGGTGAAGTTGTTATTGTTGATGGAAACTTTGGAGTACAGATTACTACTATTGGGACGAAAAAAGAGCGTCTTAATCAACTTAAAGGTTAAGGTGTAGAATGGAGCTTAATGTAAATAAAGTTCTTGTAGGTATGAGTGGCGGCGTTGATTCAACCATAACTGCACTATTGCTGAAAGAAGAGGGTTATGAAGTAGAAGGTCTTTATATGAAGCTTCACTCAAAACCCGGTTATCATGAAATTCATCAGGCACGTGCACAAAAAGCTGCTGACTTTGTTGGAATCAAGCTTCATGTTCTTGATCTTCAAGATAAATTCAATCAAAATGTCTTTAAGCCATTTATTGATACTTATGCACAAGGAAAAACACCAAATCCATGTGCACTTTGCAACCGAACAATGAAATTTGGAGAGATGATTCAGTTTGCCGATCAAATAGGTGCAAAATATTTGGCAACAGGGCATTATCTTAAAACAGATGGTAGATTTTTCTATCAGGCAGAAGATGATACGAAAGATCAAAGTTATTTTCTCTTTTATGTAAATAAAGAGATACTTCCGCGATTGAAATTTCCACTTGGTGAGAGAAAAAAAAGTGATATAAAAAGAATTGCTGCTTCTATTGAAGGTTTAGAGTCTTTTGCATCACAAACAGAATCTACTGAAATATGTTTTGTTGAAACCACATATACAGATTTATTGAAAGATTATGTAAAGGTAGATCAGATAGGTGAAGTACTTGATATGGATGGGAGTATTATAGGTGAGCATAAAGGTTATATGCACTATACAATAGGAAAACGTCGAGGCTTTACAGTCAATGGCGCACACGATCCACATTTTGTTACAAAAATAATCCCAGAAAAAAATCAAATTGTTGTAGGAAAAAGAGAAGAGTTAGCATGTAATAGTGTAATTCTTGATAATCTTAATATGTTTGATGATAAAAAAGATTTTGATACTACTGTAAAATTAAGATATAGAACAAAAGCAGTTCCTTGTCATGTCCATATTGAGAATAAAAAAGCATATGTTACATTAAAAGAGAGTGTATTTGGTGTTGCCGTTGGTCAAGCAGCAGTTTTTTATGAGGCAAACAAACTCATTGGCGGCGGTTGGATTATAGACGCATAATCACTATTTTCCACAATCTAAAAAGAAAAGTAGAAAATTTTAAAAACCTCTTCATATCTTAAGCAACTTCTAAGCATATTCCCCCTATAATTCCCCTCCACAAACAAAGACACCTTGTTTAAAAGGTAGAGAGACTTCGAGTTGAAGTTTTTAGAAATGTTTGAGATCATTGAAAACTAAGCA
>Ga0256837_1000319_pt1 | contig 42369 bp, 53 predicted proteins | sample 4562384metaG_FD_185976 | JGI IMG/M metagenome (GOLD analysis project Ga0256837, IMG submission 185976) | Hydrothermal vent microbial communities from Guaymas Basin, Mexico - 4561-384 | ecosystem: Environmental > Aquatic > Marine > Hydrothermal vents | place: Mexico: Guaymas Basin | collected... | reverse complement strand
ATTTAATTATATCTTTCATAAGTGTATTATACATTAATATATTTAGATAATACTTAAATATATTAATTAGATTAAAGCCTTATATCCCCATATCTGAAGATAGGGGCTTTACGGCTTGATTTGGTAAAAGTATTTAATGGAAAAGTATCAGAAAAAGATGCAGAAATTGCATGGGGAAGATATTCAGAATCTTTAGCATGCAACTGGTGTAAAATATCTGAAAACATGACAGATGAAGATGTTTTAAAAACAGTATTTGATTATTTGCCAAAGAGATACGCGATCATAAGAATGAATCCTATTTCAGAGATATTAAAAGAGAGATTTTTAACTATGGATGATGCAGTAAAATATATTGAAACATCAGGTAAATTGAATTATTTTGTAGCAAAGGAAGTTTGATGAGAATACCAAATTCGAAATGCTGTTCATACAAAGTATTAAAAAAAGATTATGTAGAAGCATTAGAAAATAATTTGAAAAAACAAGAAGAGAGATATGAAAAAATTATTATAAAAAAAGCAGAACAATTAATGAGACCAGGGTTTATGAATTTATTTGGATTAATTAAGCCGGAGTCGAAAGAATCTTTGATTAAAGACTTAAAAGAAGAAAATTATGATTCTAAATTTTTAAGGCTTCTGTTGGTTGATTCTGATTTAATCTATTATAGTGTTGTTTGGAATAAACCTGATTATGAGATAACTGAAAAAAGAAAGCTTGCGATAATGGCAGATCAAAATGATGATTCATATATTTTTGTTACTGCTGAAGAAGCAAATTTTGTTGAAAAAAACAAGGGTAATGTCCAAAATGGAAATTAGCCAGCAAAAATTATGCTGGCTGTTCAAAATCAGTAGGAATGAATTGATAGGTAACCTTCCCATCATCAATTGATAATGGTGTAGACTTAATCTTAAAGATAGTTATATCATATCCATAAGATTTAAATTCATTTTCTACACGATCCAATAATGTATCTTCATTCAATGCAATTGCATCATCTAAAGAAAACTCAAGTGTAACACAAACCGTTTTAGGGTCAAAAATCTTAGTTTGCATATCTTGCCGCCTCTCTTATAACTTCAGAAGGATAATCAACATTGATAAAGCCTCCATCTTCAAGGTATCCATCATCAATGTCGCCATTTAAAATATCTAAAATAGAATATTCATAATTCTCTTCAGAATGTTCTGCGACATGAACGATCATCTGATTTTCTTCAAAAATAACCTCCGAATTATTTTTTAACAACTCAACGTAAGGATGTCTTCGATGTTCGGATTTGATAATATCAACAACTTTATTTAAAGTTTCATGAAAATCACCATTATTATTAACAACATAGTCATAATAATCTAAATTTCCAAAGGCACGACGATCATCTTCAAGTCTTCTATTCCATTCTTGTTCACAAAAACTTCCACGCTTCTCTGCTCGTTCACGACGAATATTATCAGAAACATGAATGTAGATATTAAAAACATTGTCTCGACCAAAGTGTTCAGCAATAGATTCAAAACCTTCTTTATTAACAATAATGCAGTGGTTCCCATCATCAAGCTCCCATGGCATAGCATATTTCCAAACAGCTTTTTTACCATTCAAGATTGTTTCATATTCTCTTTTTTGGAAAAAATTATGTTCAATCTCAGAAAATTGCTCATCAGAAATAAAATTGTAGTGTACACCATCTATTTCATTTTCTCTTTTTGGTCTTGTTGTGAAAGAAACAATTGGTTTTGCAACACCAGCTTCTTTAATAGCTGCCAAAAGGGCATCTTTGCCTGCACCGGATGGTCCAATAAGAACTGTAATCATGATTCACCTCCTTCGAAGTTATCATAGATGTATGACTCATTTTCATCTTCCCATTCTTCAATGGTTACAATATATTTAATGCGATTTACTAAATGATATCCAGCAATTAAATAAACACCATCATCACCATCAACCATAGTCCAGATTCTTTTAGGATCAGTGTTAGCAATTTCAACTGCTTTTTTTATATCATCACCATAAGTCTCAAGTTCACCAAGAAAATCATCACAACTGATGATGGATTCATCATATTCATAGCGATCTTCAAAATCATCGATAGTAGGTTGTGTTTCTCCAACACCATAAAGTGTATTAACAGCTTCAGGTATAGATAAGTGTCTATCATAATTAGTTAAAAAATCAATTTTGTTTTCAACTGATTCTTTAACAGCACTTTCAGATTCATAAAAATTAGTGCATTCGCATTCATCAACAAAACATGATGTAGCCTTAACTAAATTAATATGATCTCCACAAGAGCAAACTTTGAATTCATGTGGATTTTTTTGAATATACCATAAAGGGGCATATACAAATTTTGCTGGAGGTCTTTTAAAGATTTCAGAAGGATAAGTTCCAGGAAATCCTAAAAGTTTCAGGTCGCCATCTTCATCTTCACTAGAAACAATAAAACACTCTCCAGCAATTTTGCTTAGCATCTCTTCAGATAAATCAAGATTTTCAAACATAAACTCATCGTGTTCATTTTTAGAGAATTTCTTCTCAACTTCATTTTTTGTAGCCGCACATACGACCATTCCAGTTTTGTATCCCATTTGGATCTCCTAAAAATATAGTAACTATTATTACATCTGTAAAAAAATAGTCCTAAGTATATTATAAATTATAAAAAAAATGTTGATTTTAATCAAGGTAGAGGGGTTTGTTTTCCTGCGATAGGAATTGCGTAGCGGGACGGTCCCACTACTAAATAGAATCAACAAAATTAAGAAATTCGATGATATCATCAACATCATCAAATTTTTTAGCAGATTCAATTGTTATGATTACAGAATTCCCTTTTTCTTCTTCAACAGAAAAAAAAGAGGTAAAAAAATCATATTTTTCAGACACTCTCTCTGCCTTAGAAATAAATCTTTCAGAATCATCAATGTCTCCATACAAATATGTAAAAACAACAACATTTGCATCTGCATCAAAATCAGCAAATGAATTTTTTTGTTGAAATTTTTTAAGCACTTCTTCTATTTTCATGCTGCCTCCTTTATATTATCTAATTGATAAAAAAGACTTATAAGAGTGGAAGTCTTTTCTTCAAAATTGATATTTTTTATATTCATCTTCCAAATCTTTTATAAAAAGCACTTTCTGCTTTTTTCAAAATAGTATATGGAATATTTTGACTATTAGTAAGCAAGTATTCCAAACCTTCTTTTGTCCAATTTTTAAAATCATTTTTGGCTTCAGTTGTTAAATACAACTGTAATGATTCTGTAATTGGTATAACATCCTCCTTAAAAGTTGTCAACTTTACGAATAAAATCTCTGATATTTTCATCAGATTGTTCAGTCGTTTCCAATTCAATATTCAAAATAACCCAAGGTTGTTCCTCATCAGATTCATCATCTAAAACCGATACTTCTCCCTCAAATGCCATTTCTTCAATCAACGCTCTAACCTTTGCAGCTTTATTTTCTGCTTCTTCTAATGACTCTAGATCATATGTAAGGGTGATTATGTCACCATCAATATCAACAATAGAACAACTAAAATTTCTGTTTATCATTGTGCGCTCCTCAAAATAATAGTAACTATTAAAAAATAGTCCTAACTATATTATAAATCAAAATTAAATTTTGTTATAATTATAAAAATTTTTGGAGTATATATGTTTTTAGGTGAAAGAAAAATACTAATAGATGGGAAAGAAAAATTAGCATTTAAATTATTAAATGGCGATATTGTTATCGATAATAAAATAGTTAATAAAAAATTTGACAACTTAAATAATGAAGTTTTAGAAATTTTAAAAGTTCTTCCATATACGCATGAATTATATATAACCGGCAAAGAAAGAAAAATAGTAGGACATGGCTTCAATGGTGAATTGTCACAAAGAACACCATGGGAAACGATATCTGAACCGATAGAGGATATTGAATCATTTATAGAGGATTTAGATGTTTTTTCTTATAACATCATCGATATAGATGAATCAAGCAAACAAAATTTCAAAGAAGATATTGTGAAATATAATAAGAAACAAATACCAGATGATGATGAATTATATACGTATATCTCGATTTTTATGAATAAGAACAAAGCTATCATAGAAGTAGAAAAATATTTTCAACATGAGTTTGATTATGATGGTATAGATTATGAAGATATTGCTGAAAGGATTTTATCTGATATGAGCCCAATGGAGGTAAAAAAAGATAAAATAATTACATATTATGGTGTGATGACGACAACAAAGAAAAAAGGAAATATTTATAAAATTTTAAATTTAAATGAACTGTCAAAACACTTTAATTATACAGAAGATTATTATGAATTTAAAAATAACTATCATCCGATAGAAAAAGAACTATCAGATGGAGATGGTTTGTTTATTCCAAAAGCTTTATTTATAATAAAAACAAAAGAAAAACCTGCAGACTATAATAGAGTTTTAAGTGTTCCAGAAAAAGTAGAAAGATGAATGAAATAGAAAAAATGCAAAATGAGATAATATCATCTATTTTTCCATCAACAACAGAAATGATTGTATTTAGTATACTGGTTATTTTTGCTATCATTATTTTGAAAATATATTTAAAAAAAGTAGAAGTAAAAATATCAAAATTGATGACTAGTAAAAAAGAAAATAAGGATTCTAATGAATTGTTAAAAGAGACAAAAAACATGTTGTTGATGATGTTTAAAGGAAAAGGTTTTTTATTAGAAAATATAAATATTAAAGGGAATATTGCAGAATATATTTTAATTTTAAAAACAGGGGTTTTTGTTATTACAACACATAAGTATAACGGAAATATATATGGAACAAAAAACCAATTTTATTGGTTTTGTAAGACTCAAAAGAGTTTTAAGTTTATAAATCCATGGATAAAACTGCAAGAGATTGATGATGAGCTTAAAAAGAGAGAAATAAAAAAGAACCATATGATTGCAGCATTTATTGGCAATGTTGATTTTAAAACCAATGTACCACATGGAACTATAGAAATAGAATCGTTGATAGATTATATAGAATCATGTGAACATAATATATTAACAGATATAGAGATGACTCATATCCAAAATATTTTAAAAACTTCTAATTTATAATATAGTTAGGACTATTTTACACTTTTGTAATTAGTTACTATTATTTTAAGGAGAAGAAAATGAAGGTTTTCTTAGTTTGGTTAACTGATATGTTTGAAAAAGATCGTGAGTTAATCATCATCACAGATGATATTGAATATGCACGCGAACAGGTTTTAAAAAGCATTACTGAAGATAATAAAATTGTTATTGAGGAAGCTTATTTAAATGAAGTCGATTCAGGGTCCAAATTTGAAGTATATGATTATATTTCAGGGTTGGAGTATATAAATGAAGAGTCGGAAGTTGATCATCCAGATATTGCGACATATGATTTGATTCATAGAAAGATCATCAGTCTAAATAAAAAATTTCAAGGCAAAAAAGTGAAATTTAAAAATGATGATGAAATCAAAGAAGGTGTTGTTGAATCTATATATCATTTTAATGATGATGATAGAATGTATGCTGAAATTGATGTTGACGGAGAGTCAATTACAATTTATTTAGAAAGACTTATTTAAGGAGAAAAAGATGAATATTAGAAAAGTTGTTGATAACATTATCAAAGAACAAAACTGCTGCATAAATCTAAAAATAGATATTATGCCTACATTTAGATTTGGACATGGACTCTATGAGGTCATATCTGATGCACAGAAACTTGCATTTGAAAGAGGTATTGAACTAAATGATATTTCTGGAGACATGAGTGATGAGCCAGATAGAAACTTTTTGGAATTCTCAATTGCAGAAGACGAAGTTGATTTTTGGATTGAAATTCTCGAAAACTATACCAGTAAAAGAGAATATCCAGATGATGTTATGCAAAACATAAAAGAAACGATCAAGTGTGCCAGAAATTTAGATTTTTGGTTTCTAAGATTGGAACAGTAAGGAGGATAGAATGAGTTCTATTAGTTTCTTTCAGTTAAGTTTGGAGGAAAAAAAGAAAATCATTAAAAAGCAGCAAAAAGTAAAGATTGCTGGAAAGTCGGACTGGCGCAACATAGAAGACTGTTGTAATAGTCTTGAAAGATTAAGAGCTTTTCAACTAGGGGAGATCTTAGGAAAATACAAATTGTTTTAAGGAGAAAAGATGAAAGAAGACTTCTAAATTTTTCCAGAATTAATTTTCTGGAAAATTTCTTGAAAAGAAAAAGTTGACAGAATTACGTTAATATAGTATAATAAATATAAAAAATAATAAGAGTGGATATGGTAAATTTTTTAAAAAAAACAGCAAGAATTTCAATTTCAATATTTTTATTAGGATTTGTTGTAGCCATTCATGAATTTGGGCACTTATTAGCAGGTTTAGCAATAGGGGCGCCTATAGAGAGTTATAACATAGGGTTTGGAACGACATTATTATCTATAAGAATTCATGATATAATGTTTAACCTAAACATCATCCCTCTAGGAGGATTTGTTGCAATAAAAGATGAATATAATTACTATTCAGAAAATATTTTCATGACTATAATTTTTTTATCTGCAGGTATTCTTTTTAATTTTATTCTTTCAGTCTATATATTAGGAAAAACACAATTTAAAAGAAGTTTTTTAAATATAATTAAATTTAAAAATGAATTTGAAAATATTGATACAGTATCAAAATTTATAGCATTATTATCAATGTTTATAGGAATACTAAATATAATCCCTTTGTATCCACTCGATGGAGGGAAAATAATATCTTTATTTATATACCATATATTTGGAGAAAATATAAATAATATTTTTATAATTTTTGGGTTTTTATTATTAATACCAATACTATTATTTTTAAATCTTCCAGATAGTTTTTTCAGAAGAATTATTCTACATAAAATTAAATTTTTCATCTTTAAATTATTAAATAAAAAACACTTATATGATGAAATTTATGAATATATAAAACAAGAGTTGATATCTTTATTAATAGAAAAAGAAAAAGGAAACATATCAGATAAATATTTTTTAAAAAAAACAAAAAAAATATTAGATTTTTTTAAAAAAATAAGAAATAATGATTATAGCAGATTGATACAAAATGATATTTTTAAAATAATAAAATATATAGAGACAAAGGGATAAAATGGCTAAATGAACTTCGCCCTTTAGGGCAGAGTTTCCTAACTAACCGGCAAGAGTAATATACTTTTTTATTATAATTTTAAGTACGATTATAGACTTTGCGTTTTTCCTTTAATAGCAAAAAAAAAGATTGATTTTATTTAAATAATATTGTATAATATTAATATAGAAAGGAGAGATGATGGAAATTACATTTTTAGGTTCTGGTTCAGCATTTGTGCAAACAGAAGAAAATTTTCAGAGTAATATACTGATAGAGGACAAAGAAATGTCTTTATTGATAGATGCAGGTTCAACAATTCAAGAGGCACTAAAATATTCTCATAAAAAACTAAAAGACATAGATGCAATTTATATTACACATTTACATGGAGATCATGTACATGGTTTGGAATATGTAGGTTTTTCTACATATTTTTCAGGGCAGAAAAAAAAGACATTGATCGGGGAGGCATCTATAATTTTTAAATTATGGGAAAATATTCTTTCTGGAACAATGGGAAATATCAATGGTAAGAAGATGAATATACATGATTATTTTAATATTATAACTCATAAAAAAAATAGTCCATTTGTTAAGAATGGAGTAAGTTTTTTCCCAAAAAGAGTTTATCATGTTATCTCAGAAAATAGAGACGATATTCCAGCTAATTCACTTTATTTTTCAACAAATGAAAATAATATTTTTATTTCTGGTGACTCTCAATTTCAACCGAAAAAACTTAAGAAATTTTATGAACAGGCCACCATCATTTTTAATGAAGTAGAGTTTGCTGATTATCCTGGTAGTGTTCATACTCAATTTAAACAACTAAACACTCTTGATGATTCTATTAAAGAGAAAATGTATTTATATCATTATTCATTGAATGGTCATTGTTTTAATGATATGGATAAGATAGTAAAAGAAAATGGATTTGCCGGGCTAATTAAACGTGGACAAAAATTCAGTTTTTGTTGAATAAATTAATATTAAAATCTTAAAAATCAAAAGTTTATAATATACTTAGGACTATTTTTTACAGATGTAATAATAGTTACTATATTTTAAGGAGTTCCAAATGTATAACAAAGGAGAGCTAGAAGAAAAATTTCTAGGACAGAAAGTAGATGTTGATCCAGATAAGGATCCAGAGGTTCATTATCATTACACAGGTAGAGTTATTAGTATTAAATTTGTTTCAGATAAAGAAGCATATTTAGTTGTAGAAGATCAAGATGAAGATATCTTAGATGTTAATATTGAAGCTTGTACTTTAGTAAATGAAACAATAAATTAAGGAGAAAAAATGAAATTACAAGAGATGAAAGTCGGGCAAGAGTTTATGGATGAAGAGATTAAAGGTTGTCCATTAAAGTTTTATATTGTAGGAGATCATAAATACACGATATCAGACTTGTGCACAACAATAATTGTTGCACAAGATATTGGGAATACTTATGGAAAAGTTATTGACATCATCAAAATATCTGGTGAAGATCAATATAATGAGATGATGGAGAAAATTTCAAGCTCTTATAACCCACAAGAGATTGTTGGAACACACAATGGTATCTTTCATGCTGATGAGGTTTCAGCGATTGCATTACGAATTGTGTTTGGTAATAAAAAAATGCCCAAAATAATTCGTTCAAGAGATCCTGAGATTCTCAAAAAAGCAGATATTATTGTTGATGTTTCTCAAAAATATGATGGTGTGAAATATTTCGACCATCATCAATTTAATAAAGATGATGAACTTTACGGTTTGTCATCTGCAGGATTAATTTGGAAACAGTTAAAAGAGAAATTTGATCTTGATTTTAGTTCTATAGATGAACTTGTTTCTGAAATTGATATGCAAGATACAGGTATACAAAAAATGCCTAAGTATCATATTGCAAACATTATTGGAAATATGAATCAAGAGGATATAACAGGGAAGGAACAAGATGCTGCATTTTACAAAGCAGTAGAGATGATGGTTAGTGTTTTTTCTGATTTAAAAAGAAGAGAAGATTTATTGAAAGAAAAAATCAGAATTGCTGAAGAAAAAGCAGAGATGATTTCTATTGATGATGTTAATATAATCAAACTCCCAAAGAATGTCGGCATGTTTATTCCGGTTCATCTTTTTATAGGAAAAGGAGGAGATGTTCTTTCTCAGTATGATAAAAATGAAGGAGTTTGGAAAACAATGACAATACCTTTGGAAAAAGGGGATTTTGAATCGAAGTATTCTTTGGTTCCAACAGGTTCTGAAGAAGAGATTTTTTGTCATAAAGGTGGGTTTTTTCAATCAACAAGATCAAAAAACGGAAAATTTTCGTTTGCTGTGGATGGAGTTGGAGAAATCTTTTTATCGGAGTAGAGTGCTTTATGCACTCTAATTATTCTTATTAGAGCTATTTTTGATAGTTACTATTACTCATAGGAGAGACAAATGAAAAATAATCACTATATTAGAGTGTATGCAAAGGATCAGAATGAAGCAATGCTTAAAGCTGATTATGTTTTGCAAAATTATGATGATTTCAGAAATGTATTCATCATCGGGGCTATTGACAAAGAAGGAAATTTTTTAAAAACCATTTTTGGTGGAAATATTGATATTTCATTGGATATAATTAAAAAAGACATCATCAAAAATAATAAACAATCGCTGTCTCTAAAAGAGATAGAAGCAATATCTGACAGACATGCACAACTCTTAGCATATCGTAATTATTACAATCATGAATTTGCTTTATATACTCAACTGAAAGATAGAAGTATTGAAGATATTGATATTTTCAATGATCAAATCTATCCATATGAGTTTACAGAGGTTGGTTTAACTTCTCATGAGATTCCTTCTAAAGAAGAGCAGCAATATATTGTTTTTGTTGTTGTAGAAGATTAAAGGATTTTTATGAGTAAAATATTCATGATGACTTATGAAACGACAGATATTGTTTTTGCTGATGATGAAAACATGCTTTTTCATTACTATCAAAAATTTGGGATCCAGCTGATGGAGATTTATATAAAATCTCCTTAGAAAAATTAAGTGGGATTGTACTATCTGACAGAGGTTGTGTAGTTGATGGATTAAAACCAATTAAAATAACGGAGACAGATCTACTGCCATTCTAAAAATGGTAGTGGGCCTGTTTATTTTTCTAAAAGGAAAAAACCTTTTGGACTGATGGTTATTTCGTATGTTCGGTTGGAGAGATTGGTCCTGGAATAATTTAGGAAATATACACAAAATCAAGGATAAAGCCTTATAACTTTCAGCCAAACCGCTAAAGGCGATTTGGATTTCAGCTGTTTAGTTTTTAAAAATTGCACATTATCTACAATTTATTCTTGATTTTTTTAAAAAAATATTGTATAATAACAATAAAAAGGATATAAAATGAATCAAATGGAAAATGAAATAGAAAAAATTGCACAAAAAGTTTTAAATATAAAAACACTTAAAACTCAGAATAGTGATGAACTGGATTTTCATGATATTTCTGTATGGGAATTAAAAGAAGCACTAGAAGAAGCATATAAGATGGGGGAGAAAAGTAATGAAAGTCAGAGTTAATTGGTTCTAATTATTCGCAAAAAAGTAAGTTATGTTAATTTAATGTATATTTAAAAAATTTTAAGATATAATATTTTTGTTATACTCGAGTTGAGTCGTTTATAATATCCTTTTTGCCTCTTCCCCATATTTATTTATGGGGTGAGCTTCTTCAAGTTATAGTTCCTACTCCATCATCTAAATGTTTAACCACTTTTGCCGGATCCCTAATCCAAACAATATCATCTTTTTTTGTACTTAGAATATGCTGAAATAAAGTCATCTATATTTTGTGTTTTACTATTTTTATCATAGTCTAAATACCCAACATAATCAGGAAATACTTTTTTAAGGATAAAACCATCATCATCTATTTTTATAAATCTTCTTGTTTGAATCTTACGGGAATAAGAAAATTTCTTATTCCTGTAAGTATTTTATAATCCAAAAACATCTTTTTCATTTTTAAACAAAATAAATTGATAATCGGCTTTATTAATTATATTAAGAACATCATCAATACTTTGGTATTTATCATTTTTTTTATGAAAAATGGTCAAAAATTTTTTATCAACAGTTTTGTCAAAGAGATTTTTTGCAGCAATATAATAACCTAGATTGTAGTATTTCGTAATTTCAGAAGGTTTATTTGTTATTATAATATCTGAAGCAGGAATAGCATACTGAATATATTTAGAAAATTCATGATTTTTTAAAGATTCATAATCAAATGCATTTAATGCTTCATCATATGTTTTACAGATATCTTCTTTATATAAAAATCCAGTTGGGCAAAATATAGAATAAAAATCTGGAGAATAAAAAGAGTTTTCGATCTTGATTTTCTCCTCAATAAAGAAATAATCCTTTAATGTTGAATTATATTTAAAGCCAAGAAATTTTTTTACAACTTTTCGATTGTAATATTTTTTTAAAGAATGAATGATATCGTATGAAATATAAAGGGTCTCGTCTCTATTTTTACTATATGCATTAAATCCAAGTTGAGCATCTGTTATTTGAACTTTCATAATATATTTAATGTTATCATGAATAAATGGCACATAAGCAAAATCCCATTTTGATAAAAACTCCCTATCTGTTCTAAAGGTCATACATGTTGAAGTATCAGCTAAAGACATGAATATCCTTTTGAATTGATTTTTTTAACAATACTACTAATTTTTCCTTTTATATTTTTGTCTTCAAATTTTTTATTAAACATCTTTTCTCCTTAAATATATTTATATTATATAATACTAACGGTGATGATGTCAAGTATTTTTGTTTAAAATGTATATACCTGATACTATTATCACATTCATCAAAATTTATTTGAATTTTAAACTACCCATATGGTAGTGAACAAAATGGTAGAGCATCCATTGTTTGCTTTCCAATTTTAAACTACCCATATGGTAGTGAACAAGTTGGAATGAGATTGTATGATGATGTGCAAATTTTAAACTATCCATATGGTAGTGAACAGCCGTATAGTGCAGTATATACAAATATTCCAATTTTAAACTACCCATATGGTAGTGAACTGTTTGTTCCGCTGTTTGGAGCAATACTTGGCATTTTAAACTACCCATATGGTAGTGAACAATCAAATAAAACAATAAATATTTTAAACTACCCATATGGTAGTTAATATTTTTGCAACATCAAACAAAGTATAAGAATAAAGTCAGGCCACTTTTTACATTTCTCGCACTTTAATTAACATTCTCATTCTTTATTATTTTTCACAAAGAACATAAAAACATAAAAACATCATCCGAATTTTGTATTATAAACTCAAGAATAATATTTTTAGACCCTATCATGTTGATTTATCTCATTTTCACATTTTATTGGATCTTGTATTTTTTCAAATATACGGTAAAAATACTTTATTACTTATATTTGAAAACCCATTACTATCCACATCATCAATTAAACCACTTTCATTATCGCTTAACTTAATATCTAATGCCACATAATATTTCATTTCAGAGCTTTTTGAGTTAAGCATTAATGTCAAATATCTACCTTTTAATGCTCTTGCAATTTCTTCAATACTTTTACCCTCTTCATAAAGTTTTTTAACTTTATAATTATAAGTTCCTTCTTCAAAAACATAATCTTTTTTACCCTCTAACCATTTTAATGTTTTTTTTACAGCAGATGGAGTGGCTTTTTTTCCATATGTTCTTTTAAAAGTTGAAATATAGAATTTTATATTTTCTTTTTTTACTTCTAAAATTTCATAATTAATATTTGATAAAATATCTTTTACTTCACTTTGTTTTAAATGTTTTAGTAAATCAATTTTTGAATTAGCATAAACCAATAATTCATTGCCAAAATTCATATTTTCATTGCTTAACTCTGGAAGTGTAATTGCAAACTTATAATCTCTTCTTACTTTAAATGCACTATTATGCAATACATTAACTAATGACTGTAATTTAAATAAATCTGTTTTATCGTAGTCTTCATTGTTTTCTATGTAAATTTTAGCAATATACATTATATCTCCTTTTTTTATGAAGTAATGGCATTTTAGCCATTACTTACTTTTTTCACTTCCTAAAACTCCACCTCTTGTAAGAATTCCTAAGAAAAATATGAGATCATTTTTATTTTCAAATGCTTCTACGAATTTTTCAAGATCATTTGTTTTAAACCATTTTGCTTTATATGCATAAAAACTATTTTCATCTTTTCTGAAAAAGTCCTGAAATTGAAGCGTTGCACCATTTGGCTCTAATGGAATTGGCGTATTTCCTTTTTTACCATGGAACATATCAACAGTTCTAATTTTATTCCAAATTTTTTCAGGACTTAATCCAGCCACCTCATCTTCACCAAATGTTGTTGCTCTATATAATTCACATGAAAATTCAGTTGTAGTTCCAGGAATTTTTTTCTTTACACCTGGGAAAAGTTGAGAAGGATAAACTCTTGAACCATTTCCTACATTAAATACTGCTCTTACATTAAAAATAAGAACATCATCTTCTGAAATAAGAGATTGATAAATTCTCTCTGCAAAGTCATCAATATCAAGAGTGTCATTTAACACAAGTTCACCATCTTCATATTTACCAACCATACCAACTGTTTTTACATTTTCAAATGAAAATTCATTACCTTCATATTCAATTTCAACAGAAATTTCTTTTGCTACATCAAAGTTTCTCCAACCCCATTTTCCTGCTGCAATATTAAAAGCCATCATTTTTGTCAACTTCATAAATGCATCTTTAATATCTACATTGTCAGTTTTCTTTAACTCTTTGATTTTTTCAACATAAATAGAGTGAAATTGATCAATTGCATCTGGAATCTCTGCAATTGGTGATACTTTACCTGTAAATTCAATAATTAGCTTATCAGCTACTTCTGGAATTCTTGCTTTTTCACCATAAACAATATTTGAAGCACTATGATCACGGCCTTTCTTATCAAAAGATTGAACTGCTCTATTTCCTGATTCATAAATCTCAACACCATACTCTTTCCCATCTACCATATACTTCATAATCCCATCACTGAGATCAACTGCTTTTCTAATTCCGAATACATCACCTTTGACTTCATTGTTTTTAGCCATATTATTTCCTTTTTTGTAATTTATTTTTTGTAATTTATTTTTCATCAGTAATATATCTGATGATACCGTTGTTATCACTATACACTTTTTCAAATAGAGTTATCCACCCTACTTTGAAAAAGTTTTCATACGTTACTTCTTTTATATATTTATGAAAAAACTCAAACTCAACAAGTCCAATTAATGGTTCAGCAAATGCATGTTTATGTCCAAATCTTGAAAAATCTGTATTTTCTGGTTTATTTAACAATGCATATCCTAAAACAGTAGCAGTTTTCCATGTGCTTTTTTCATTTTCTTTTTTAAATCTTAATTTTTTAATATTTAAACTATTAAGCAGATCATCGATGTTTTTAATATTACCATGATCTTTATCATCATGATCTTTATCATCACACTCTTTCATTACAAAACCCTTTTTCACTGATCTTGCAATTTCTTTCATTATATCTATTTTATTTCCATCTTTATCGAGATTACCATCAATAATAAGTTTAGCTTTTGAATTCTTAATAAATCCGCCACCAAAACGCATTTTTTGAATTTCTTTATTTATTAATGATTCAATCTCTTCTTTTTTATCTGGATCAATATAAAATTCAAATATCAATGAAATATCTTCATTTAAAACTTTATTATCCATAATTGTCTTTGAAACAAGTCCACTTTTTTTCTTATTATAATTGCTAGCATCTGTTTTATACATATCAGAATTAACCTGCTCAACTTTATGAAAAATTTGAACAGTATTTTTTGCTAATGAATCATGTTTAAGTAAAGCATCATTTTTATTAAGCTTTTTCTCTAAATTCATTATTAATGCAGTTTTAAATCCTATAAATGTATTTGGTGTACTATGACCATTAATCGTTGCTGTAACAAAACCATTTACATTCATGACCTGTAAATTAATGACACATACGGCTTTTTTCATATCTTTACTCATTTTCTTCACCTCTCTTTATCATTTCTTCTTTTTTCTTTTCAAGATTTTCTTCTATTTGTTTTAATGTTTTTAATTGAATCTCTTTTTCTTTGAAGTTTGATCTTATAAAACTTTCATTTATTGCTTTATATAAAACATCCAATCTGTCTTCAAATTTTGAATAACCATTTGTATTTCCAGCATGTATTTTACTTAAAGCCATTCTAAAATAAACAGTTAAAACATCTTCATATATGCTATAAAAACGTTCGGCAAACTCTTTTTTATTTTTAAAGTATTTTTCATACTTTTTCTTTTTAATAGAGTTTAAAAGTTTTAATGAGAAATATAAAAAAGAATTATAAATATAATCTTTTTTATGTCTATTTTCATTCTTTTGTTCAAACATTCTATATAAGTTTTTAATCTTTTTGCTATTAAATAAATTTGATTCAAAAATTTCATTCAATATATAATATTTTATTTGATTAATAGAATCATCATCTAAATCATTGTGTTCATTAAATTCCCAATGAATATTTTTTATTTCATAATCTAAGTTAAATGTTGGTGGAATTGACAATAAAGAAAATGTTTTAATACTATTACTCAATAACACTGTTATATTCGGCAGATTTGACATCATTAAATTTGTTTTTTTTGCATTGATTCTATATTCATTATCCTTATCCATGTTAATTTTTTCAATTTTTTCACCAATAATTCCTTTTTGCTGCAAAGAATGTAATGGGGTTATTGTTATAAAATCTTCATCAAAATCATTACTTTCATCAATTGGAATTGTTATTTGGATTAATGGTGAATTTATTTCATATTCTTCTAATTCCTTATTTAAAGCATCATCTATCTCTTTCTCAAATAGTTCATATGCTTTTTTTACATAATTCTTATGTTCTTGTTTGAATATTTTTACTATATCCATATCTTCTAAGCTTTTATTCTTTTCTTTTTGCTCTTTCATTAATAACATTAATTTAAAATAAGGTTCATATGCTGCACTGCCTGCAAAACCATCTGTAATATATTCCCCATTTACTGTATTTTTTACACCAATCAAGCCATATTGTTGATAATCCTCTTCTGACGGAGTAAATCTAAAAATATTTTTAGAAGAAGGATCAATGAATCTTTGTGAAAACACGCTTGTTTTTATATTGTCTTGAATTTGATTTCTTATGACATTAATTGCCTTTTCATTTAACTCGACGATTTTACCATGTTGAAGTAATCCTGGAATAACACTATTTTTCTTTGACTCTAATTTAAGTTCTTTAATCAATTCAATAACATTATCATCAGTTACACCAAAAATCTTTTCAATTTGTGTTTTTTTAGATTCTTCTACTTTAATCCCTTTAAATAATTCTTGATATTCTTTTATTTTTTTTACATCATCTTCATTTAAAGAATCACAATCTTCTCTTAACATGTTTTTAAAATCTTCAATTATTAAAGAAATATCTTTAACAACATCTTCTTTATTTTGAATATCATAAATTAATATATCTTCAAAATTATCTTTTATAGCCTCGAAAGTCATTCTTTCTTTATATCGATTATATAGATAATTAACAATTAACCTTTCTATATTCTCTATATATTCTTTCTTTTTCATATTATTCCTTCTGTTTAAAAAAAATACATCCATTTAATGTTTTATTTAAGAAATTGTTACATTTTTATACTTATAAGAAACTTAAATATATTAATGTTTAATAAAGAATTTAAAAATTTAAAAATTTAATTTCAAAATGAAATGAATTTGGTTTTATTGAATTTTTTATTCCATAATTAGTTGTTATTATTATTTTTGTTATAATTTAATTCATTTTAAGAAAAAGGGTAAAAATGCAAAAAAAAGATGATGTAAGATTTATTTCTGCGGTTGAAAAAGGTTTAAATATTTTAGATATTAAAGAAAAAATAAATAACAAGGATTATGCGAAAGCATTGATTAGTGATTGGGAAAATGTTTTAAAGAAAAATAAATTCCAAAAAAATCGTGATCTTCTAATTAAAAATGCTAAAGGCTTTAATGTTAATTATTTTGATTTAGCTCATAAATATGGAGAAGAATTTGTTTTTAATCCAGAACGTCAAGATGTAAGATTATTCCAAAAAATGTATGCATCATATAATTTAGCATCTAAAATTCCATTTGATACTTCAAATAATGGATTTTTTGATACACAAACAAGTCTTGGATATATTGGACTATCAAAAATATTTTATACATATAGGTTTCTTGAAAATTTTGTTGATTATTTTTTAATACTTGAAAACAAGCAACTTAATAAACGAGATTTTAATACAATTCGTAAAAAAGAGTTAAAAGACAAACATTATGCTTTATATAATTTTTTTAATAGTCTTGACAGGCACCCTGAATTAACTCAAATGTTTCAAATTGTTAAAGACAAAAGAAATTCTAATGGTGAAAATATTTTTTCATACATAGATAAAAAGCAAGGTCAAATAGAACATAGCAGCAAGAGAAAGGCTTATATAATTGATATTTTATGGCTTGTTAATGATTTAAGAAATCTATTTGTTCATTCGCAATTTTCAGCATCATCTGGATCGGGTGATCCATTAGTTACTTTTATTTTTACAACACATCTTTCTGATGTTATACTTAAAAGAGCAAATGAATTTTTCAAAAATGAAGTATTGATTAAAAAATATGGATATAAATTTTAACTTAAAGAGTAATGGTTATTCCATTACTCTTTAATCATAACTACCCCCAAACATAAATTATAATAACATGTTTTTGAAGATAATGTAGTGTTTGTTGATAAAAATATATCCTCATATTCTTGATATTCATAACTTATACCTAAATTTTCTCTTATTTTTTTTAAATTTTCTAAATATTTTTCTAAGCTATCATTTATAAAATTAAAATTATATTTAGCAATTTTATTTTCAAACTCATAAATATTGTTTATATCTTCCATCTCTGTTTCAATTCTTTGATTCTCTTTATCTTTTAATTGAAAATTAACTTCTTTTATTTTATTTGAATCCATTTTATATACTACAAACCTTTTTTTTTCTTCTTGTCTAAAAATTGAAAAGGAATAGAAATTATTTTCTTCTTTTTTCTTCGGTCTTTTTCTATTATCTTTTTCTAGAACATCGTTAAGTTTATAAGCATTGTTTGAAACAAGAGACAAAATATTGTTAAAAACATTTAAATATTTTGATAAATATTTACCTATAATTTTATTTTCTTTTGTTGACATAATAGATTTTGTTTTAATTACATCCACATTATCAAATTTTGAATTTGCTGCAATATGAAACATATCCCTTTCTCTTCCATTTGAAATCAAATCTTGTTCTGTCTCAAAACCTGGATGAGAATATTTCACTGTTTTATAATTTTCATAAAATTCAAAATTCTTATTTAATAAAATCATATTTGGATTCTCTTTATTGTTATAATCAATCATTCTATGTCTATTTACACGTCCAGCTGTTTGAATTATTGATCTCATACTTGAAGGTTCTATAATTGCCCAATCAAAATCATGGTCCCTGCCAACTTCTTCTACTGGTGTAACTATAAAGATATTTATAACAGTATCATAACTTTTAATATCTTTTTCAAATAAAACACTATCTCTTAATTTTTTATCACCTTTTCTATTTAAAGCTAAATCCATTTGTTTTTCTAAATAACTTCTTACCCCACTAAACATTTGTGAATGATAAAAAACTATATTGATTTTTAAATTTTTATTTGCTTCCATTAAATTTTCAGCATGTTTCAAAAAACTCTTTAATATTTTAAATCCATTTTTTATATATGCAACCCTTATCATCCCAACAGAACATTTTTTACCATCTTTATATGTCTCGTTGTTATTAGATGATAATGTTATAACCTCTTGAAATAGACCATTAAAATCATCTCCCTGTAAATCTATATCTTTTATATCTACTTTATATTGAACAATTTCAGTTTTTAGATCTGAATTTAAAAATTCATTCATTATAAAATTAAAACTTTCATCTGAATGAAAATTTAAATACTCATTATTCTCTTTAAAATCTGAGATTATAAAAGAATCTATTTTTGGTTCTTTTTTATTTGCATTCGCATATATTTCATATCCTTCTTTATATGCAGCAAAAAGAGATTCAATTAATGATGGTATTAGTGTTGCTGTTGATAAATATAATTTGTTTCCATATACCCCAGTCATATATACTAATCTGATCATAGAATAAAATTGTTCTAAATCATATCCATCAACTTCATCTAATAATAGATCTGTTGTAAGTACACGTAATGAAGGAACAATGAAAGATGTAGATCTATAATTAGTTGCACCCATAATGTAATCTATTGTTGAAATTACAATCGGTGTATTATAATATGATTGTTTACTTGGAGTATTTAAATTTGTTTTCAAAAAATCTTCTATCTTTTGCTGACTTTTATAATCCATATTTACATCTATCTCTTCATTCTCAAGCTCATCAACTTCTTTTTCAATTTCATCTTTCTTATTATTATCAAACACCAATTTTGTTACATGATCACCTATTTGTGTTTTTACTTTATCTTGATCTAATTTTGTCATTTCTCTATATGAATCACCAACTTGTAATGTTAGATTTCTTAATCCAAGAGCTACTGTTAATCTTATATTTTCCGACATTTTAGAAGTGACTGCTGCCCCAAATTTTGTTTTACCAGAACCTGTTGATGATGAAATAATACAAAATAATCCATTTTTTCTATCATGATGTTTGTCCATAAACTCAAATCCGTGTTTTTGCCAGATATATTTTTGACATTGCTCATTGTTACATTCTGGAAATTCATATATATGTTCTATTTCCTTTTGATTTATACCATTTGCATTTTTAAATATTAACTTTTCATAAACTTGTTTGGAAAGGTCTCCAACTTCTTTCATGTGAATTTGAAGTTTCTGTTTACCTTGGCCAGGTGACTTTGAATATGCATTTGTTTTTGGAATACTTTCATCTTCATTATCTTTTGCTAATTTAGAACAATGATGATCAGCGATCATAATACTCATTCTTCCATAATGAAAAAAATACTCAAATAATTTTTTATCTATTTTTATATTGTATTTTTCTAAAAGGAATTCTATTTCATCCATTTCTTTTTTATAAAATTCATATTCTTTATCAATTTCTTCTTGATTTAATGTTAATTGAATTTCCGTTTTTTTCTTTCCATGTTTTGCATTATATGAATCATATAATATAGCTTTTATATTTTTTAAATCCACACCTTTCCCAAATGTTTCAATTTTTTGTTCTCCTAATTTATGATGAAATGCAACTAAAAATCTAATTATTTTTTCTAGATTAATATTTTCGTTCTCTTTTATAATGTCTTTTTTATCCATTTCAAATTTTAACGGAACTTTTTTTATAAGACCTTCTCTTTTATGTTTAAATTTTCGTAATATATAAAAAGAAACTATCTCATGTTTTAATATTTCTTCATCTTCTACGTTTTTATTCTTTTCTCTTTCTTCTTTTGTCATTGTTATGTATTCTTGAAAATTTTTTTCTGATTTACCTATATCATGGAAGTATGCAGCTAATGAAATTATTCTTTTATATATTTGATGATGTATATTCTCTTCATCTTCTTCTAATTCTTGTTCTGATTCTGTTTCTATTGAAGTTTGCCCGTTATTAAAGTATTTTTTACTACCAATAATTTCAATTGGGTTATTTTCTCCATATTTATAGATGGCAATTGATGAATTTTTAGATGCCGCTTCTTTTAATTTTGATATTAACACCCTTTTCCCAGTTTCAGAAATTTTCACATTCCAAGTTTTTTGACCTATTCTTAAACCATATGCATCTAAAATTTCTCTTGTTCTCTCTTTTGCATCTTTAATGCATCTAGACACTACCATTAATTTATACATACATTCTCCTAATTATATTTTTTTAATACATAAATTATTTCTTCAAACAACCTTTTTAAAATACCTTTTTTTTCTATAAAATCTGTTATTTTATATCTAAAATCGTAATCAGAAAGATTTGTGTTTATTCCATGATAGAATGCCATCGGTATAGATATTCCGTCTTTTAAAAGATCAGCAACATCAAAGACAAGAGCACCTCTCCTTGTTTTCCCATGCATCAAAGGTAAAGAATATGGAATGCCTAATCCTGTTAATGTAACAGCTGAATAGCCATACATTAAATAATTTGAATGAGTTAAATGTTCATTGATTGGGTCTTTATATTTTTTATTGTCTCTTTTAAAATTAATGGACATGCAATTTGCTGCAATTGCATATATATTTTTTGTATATCTGGCTTCTGCTAATAACAATTCATTAATAGTTTTTGATTTTAAAATATTTTGTTCAAAATTAGTAAAAATATATTTATGTTCATTCTTATTTAATCCAATTTCTTTAGCCTCATCTAACATATCATATATTTCTTGTGTTATTTGAATTCTTCTCAATGACAGTTCTTTTGCAGCTTCTAATCTATGATTAGTAAAAATATTAAACATTTGTTGTGCATATTGTGTTGGACCATATTCAGAATTTGATTGTAATATTGTAAAATCATCTATTGTATTTCCATATACCGGTATCCCATTATTTCCAGTAAACATAATTATTCCACTATTTTGAGAAAACAATCTTACAGCTTCATTTGTAATAGATGTTGATGGGCCAAGCATTAATATTGATGTATTTAAATATGGAATATTAAAAGATTTAATTTTTCCAGTATCAGATAGAGAATATGCTAATGTAGATTGTCTAGTATAAATCTTTGCTCTATCTATATAAAATATTGAGAATCCTCGTTGTGATATATTTATTTTTCTGTCCATAAAAACTACCTTTTTTATATTATAATATATTTTTTATTAAAATAAAATAATATTTTTCTAAATGTAAAAATGAATGTTTTTAAAAATTCATTTTAGTGCCCTATTTTGAGTATTTTATCATTTTTATTGTATTTTTATATAAAATCTTTATTTCAACCTTATTTTATGGTATAATCATAAAATAATTTCTTGTTCACTACCATATGGGTAGTTTAAAATATACACTTTAATACTTCCAATTTTAAGTGCTTGTTCACTACCATATGGGTAGTTTAAAATATAATTTTTCGATTAAGCTTTGAACTTTCATAGTTCACTACCATATGGGTAGTTTAAAATGGCCAAGAAATATTACTTTAATTACTACACTTGTTCACTACCATATGGGTAGTTTAAAATAAAAATTTTTTTTGTATATCCTGATCAATAATGTTCACTACCATATGGGTAGTTTAAAATTGTTGGTATCGTTGTTGGTTTACTTTGGAAATGTTCACTACCATATGGGTAGTTTAAAATATCATCTAAGCCACCTCGATCTCATCTTCATCGTTCACTACCATATGGGTAGTTTAAAATTTCAGAAAGATAATCCTCTTCATTTTCAAAGTGTTCACTACCATATGGGTAGTTTAAAATTGAAAAAGATTTGCGACTTTTTTCAATTTCTGGTTCACTACCATATGGGTAGTTTAAAATAATAACAACATCGCCATGATCGCTGTCAGTTGGTTCACTACCATATGGGTAGTTTAAAATGGTTAAAATCATTGATTCACCAAGTCCTGAAAGTTCACTACCATATGGGTAGTTTAAAATTGCATCTTGAACAATTTGAAATGGTGAGGGATGTTCACTACCATATGGGTAGTTTAAAATATCCTGACATATATTTGTTGCATCAAGATAGCGTTCACTACCATATGGGTAGTTTAAAATTTTTTTTCTTTAGTATCAGTTTTAGAATTAAAGTTCACTACCATATGGGTAGTTTAAAATGTTATTTTTGCTAATGTCTGCTGTAATGTCGTGTTCACTACCATATGGGTAGTTTAAAATAGGCAAAAACTGGGGAAGAGTTCTCTATGGTAGTTCACTACCATATGGGTAGTTTAAAATAATATGAGTATCAAGGTTATCAAGACCCGCAAGTTCACTACCATATGGGTAGTTTAAAATTCTAAAAACTCTGCAACATTTTCATCAACATTATGTAAGAATTTTTCTCGCAATCTCAGAGGCCATTTTCCCATCATACTTCCCTTTATATTGAGAAGAAAGAAATTTCATAACTTTTCCAAGATTAATATTAGAATCATGAGCAACAATATCTTTAATTAAAATCTCAAGATCTTCACGGCTCATTAGTTGAGGTAGATATTCAGAAACAATACTACTTTCTTTTTTAACTTTATCCATTTCACCCATAGGAGTATTTCCACCTTTTTCCATTAAAACATATGTCTCTTCTAAAGATTTTTTCATTTTTCTTAAAACCCCAACAGCCTCATCATCAGTAGTTTCTCTGTTTCCATTATCTTTTCCGACTTTTTCAATTTCAGAAATTGCTAATGTTAAAATACCTACTCTAACCTGATCTTTTTCTTTTCTTGCTTTTAAATTATCTTTTTTCATTTTTTGCAAAATACTCATTTTTTATCCTTTTTTAATTTATTATACCATATTTATATTTTATATACAATATTAAAATAATAAAAATTAAATATATAACAATATGACAAATCGCACACATATTGGTAGATTTCTTTTTCTTTTCCATAATTGTCTGACAAATATATTATAAATGTACTACATTAATAAGAAGTTTCATTTTTCTATTTAAATAGTATGACAAATAGCTTATAATAGTATCAGGTATATACATTTTAATCAAAAATACTTGATATCATCACAGTTAGTATTGTATAATATAAAACATAAAAGGAGAAAAAAGATGAATAATAACAAAATAAATAGTATTGAGTTAGAAGAAAAATTTACTGAAGAGTATAGAAGATTTAAAGGAAAAGCAATAGATATTTGCAGCAAAAATATAATAATGTCTGAGATGGAAAGAAATATTGTTAATGACTTTTGTGAAGAGAATAATATTTCTTATGCAAATTTAATGAAGTGTCTACTATATAGAGATGGTGCATTCACTGACGAACTGCTTGCAGCAAGAAGAAAAATATATCCTAATAGTAAATTAGATCTTTCTGATAAATATTTTACTTATAATTATAAAGAAAAATATACTGAGTATGTAGATAAAAACAGAAAAACGAAAAATTTTAATGTCAAGAAAATAGAGTTTGATGTTATCGAAGATTATGAGAGAGAAAAAGGCTTTACAGCTTTTGCAAGATATGGGAGATATTTACTTAATTCTATTAATATTTATCCGGAAGGTTTTTATCAAAAAATCATGGAAAGAACAAAAGAAACATATGATCGTAGAAACAAAAAGAGAAAATCTAAACTTGTAGATGAAGATAAGAGGAAATATAAAAAAGTTAAAGAAGATGATGAGCTTAGTTACGAGACAGTTATTGTGACAGTGAATAAAACTGAGAAAAGAGAAATTATTAAGCCGTTTTCAAAATTTGTTGAAGATCATGGTCTTAATGTTCAACATTTATTCAAGTATAAATTATATAAATTGGGAATTGTTAGTAAAAAAGAAGTTAATTTTGATGATGATTTAATTGAAAAAATCATAAAATTAAAAGATGATAATAAGTATAGAATTAACTCTAATATTAAAGATATGAGGATAATGATTACTGATGATCGTAAAAATAGACGTTATACAAGTGCGGCTGCGATTACACCAAAAAATCCAGAAATCCGAAAAATATTTAGTAAATATATTCCTGTACTTTTTAAAATAGCGCTTTATGAATTTGGAGCATATGGTTCAAAAGAATGTCTTGAGCTTTTTGCACATCCAAATAAATTAAAAATTGTGGAAGATGTCATTAAAAGTTTAAAAAAATAAACATTATAAAAAAGGAGAAAATATGAAAGAAGAGAATAATGAAATATTTCAAAAAAAAGAATTAGATGAACTTATTATAGAAAATGAAGAAATTCAAAATTTTGATAATGTGTTGGATTGGGATAAGTTTAAATGGAAGAAAGATATGGTAGAAAAAGAAGGACGTATGATATCTTGTTATGATTCTTTATATATTCCAGGAACAGTGTTTCATGGAAAAGAATTTAATTATGATACTGATGTCAATCAAATGAAAATTATAAATATATCCGGAGAGGTTAAATCATTAATAATGTATTGCAAAAGTATAATAAGGGATAAATTTCGTAATATGCTATTTGATGTTTTTCCTGTAATTATTGTAAAAAATCACTATGATGGCAGTAATCATTATTTTGGAGAGCTAAAATCTGCTGGAAAAGCAAATATAATAGATAAATATTTAGAAAAATATAAATCTTTAGAAAATGAAATTTCATATAAAGTATCTTACTATGGAAAAGATTTAGATAATTATACATTTCGTATTCAACCTAAAGATGAGCGCTATTATGAAATGTTTATAATAGGAGGAATAGAAGCAGCAAAAAATATTTCCTTTAATACTTTTTTATATAATTTTAAACAATTACAAGAATCTGATTTATTAGTAGAAAAGCTGATTCAAAAAGTATACGATGAAGTTGTTTATCCTGCTTTTTTTTTAAAAAAGAATGTGTATATTCCAGACTTAAATGATGATGATGATGGTGATTTTACAGACTTTGATGCTATTCCAAAAGATAAGTTAAAAAAAGATGATGAGCCAATTATGATTGATATATATGGTTTCAATCCATTCGAAGAAGTTGTAATAAAAGATCCAATTAATCTTCGAAATTATGAGCTTTCAGGAAACACAGGAGGATGTAGTAGTGCAGGAATATCTATAATTTGTTTAAAAACAGGAAATAAAGTTGAATTACGTACAAAAGAACATTATGATACTTGTATAGAACTTTATAAAGAAGAAGGTGATATAAAATTAAAAGAAGAAGCTCTAAAGAGCAACTATATATCTAGAAAAAATCTTTTAAAAATTGAAAAATATTTTGGATTACCTTAATTAATTTTAAAATATAATTTTGACATACTCCCCATAGCTAAAGCAAGGGGATTCGGTTATCAACAAAACTTGGCTACAAAGTAGCTCTTACTGTTTCTACCACCAGAGTCGATGCCCGACTCTACAAATATTAAGAGCTGCGTTCTTGTCTCTATTATGGTTTATGCCACAAGAAGGACAGGTCCAGTTTCTTATTTTTAGACTTAACTCTTCTAAAATATATCCTCAGTTCAGTATCTGTTAAATTATTCATCATCACTCATTTTTATTTTTTTTGCAACAGGCATATCTTCTTTTGATGACTGCAGGGGAGTGTCATAATCAACGAAAATATCCCCGGAAGGATTTTTAGACCATGCGACACAATGTCTTAAAACTTGCTGTATATCATACATTATTTTAGCATCATCTGAAACATTTTTTGAAAAAATACCAAAACTAGAATTTGAGTCTAATTCAGGGAAGACTTCTTTCTTTATTTTTTCAGACATTTCCTCAATAATATATTTATTTTCATCATTGATTTTATCAGAAAATGGAGATATGAAATGATGAGCAAGTTCATTAACTTGTCCCATAGAAAGTCTTTCATAAAATTCTAAGGCTTTTAATATAGCTCTAGCTTGTTTTTCGTTAATTTCAAGAGAAAATTTCATATTAAAACCCCTTTTGCTTAAATATTTTTTCTTTAATAGTATCTTTTTCTGTTTTTGTGTCTTTTTTATTTTCTTTTACAATTTTCATCAGCTTATAAAGATCTGATATATATAAAATATCCTTATCAACATTTTTAATAAAATACTCTTTTGCTTTTGGATTTTCGTTAATTATTTTCAAATATGCTTTATATCCATTTTCAGTTAATTCCGTATAATACATTGCTCCAAATAAAAACAAATAGGAGGCTGTTATTACAGTAATATTCCATAAATATCCATGAAATTTTTGGAACACTTTTTTAATCTCATATTCTCTATTCTCTTTATGAATGCAATCTATAATAGTTTCAACAATCTCATCTTTTTTAAAAAATAAATAAATTGAGAAGAGAGCTGTTCCAAGACCAATTGTATAAAAAATCGATAAAAGGATAATATATTTTTCAATGTCTACAACAAAAACCAATTGCGGTAATACCAACATTGTTAAAATATATATAAAGCCACAACTAGAAATTAAAATAATCAAATCCACCATTCTTGTTCTTGCTCTAACTTCACTTTTATATATCTCACTATATTGATTTTCAAGCTCCTGTTTTTGATTATGAATAAAAACATAAATAACATATAGATAAACTAATATTAATCCTGTAAAACTGATCATTTTTTCTCCTTTTATGTATTTATATTATATAATATTATTAATATAAAAGTCAAGTAAAATATTTGTTTTTAATTATAACTTTCTAGATAGATGTAGGTTGAAATCAAATATTGACATAATCCCCTTACTTTAGCTATGGGGAGTATGTCAAGGCGGATACTATTTATGGCCAGATATTTAAATCCAGGCAAAAGCCCGGAAAAATACCTAGCAGGTAATAGCAGAAACTCTTTTTGATAAAAGAATCCCTTTATATGTTCTAACATTCAGTCTTTCGAACTGAAGTTTTTCGGAAAACAACTTATTCCCATCATCAAGCAATTTTAAAATAGTCCCATGAGAGAATATCTTAAAAAGTTCAGGTTGATGTTTTTCTAAGTATTTCTGTCGCGATCCTTTAAAACTAGATTTTAACATAGGAATCATCTTATCTGCAGTTAAAGCAAAAACATTTCCATGTTCCGCAACCAATAGAATATTCTTTCCATTTTTCTCAAAAAGTCTTGCAATCTTGCCAAGTTCGAAATCAACAAAATAATCGGCTCCATTAACTCTGATCATTTGCAAGTTTCCCTGCATCATAAATCTACTGATTTTATTCATTATTTACTCCTAAAATAATAGTAACTATTTAAAATAGTCCTAAGTATATTATAAATCTTAAAAGATTATGCTAAAATTCATATATGAAAATAGAAAATTTACAACTAAAAACACCATATGCGTTTGATGAGAACAAAACCATCATTAGTATTACTTCTGCTACAAAAGAAAAATCTTATACATGTATATCTTGTAGCGAGAAGCTAATATTAAAAGCCGGTTCTATCAAAACAAAACATTTTGCTCATAAAAATATCAATTGTTCTCCAGAATCAATTTTTCATTTTTTTCTAAAAAACAGTATCAAAAAAAAATTAAAAGAAGATATACTTAACATATCTCATAATTGTTGCTATAGACAAAGCGAAAAGTGCAATAAAATAGCTGAAATAGATTTTCCTGAGTATGATGATGTTAAAATTGAATTTAAGTTGCAAAATGGGTATATACCGGATGTAGTGTGTTTGAAAAATAATAAACCTGTGTTTGCTATAGAAATTTTTCATACACATAAAGTAGACAAGCAAAAACATATAAACCTAGGTATTCCATATGTAGAGATATCAACAGAAGATTATATGGAACATATTATGGAAGAGGATAAAATAAAAGATGAAGATGATTTTATAGAAGGTCTAAATGAATTAAAAGTTAAAAATTTCAACGGTATAGAGATGATGTGCAAAAATTGCTTAATCAAAAAGAATAATTTAATAAAAACAATGAAGACTCATAATAGACTACTCAAAAAACTAAATCAGAAAATACAATATGTTTTTAAATATATGGAGTGCGGACACATCATCCAAAGATATATGACAAAGCAAGAGATAGATGCATTTAAAGAGTATACTGATGAAATAAACTATCCTTATAAGTTATTAATGGAAGATAGAACAACAGGAGAAATAAGGATTATAATAGATAGTAAATGCCCAGATTGTTATAAATATTTAAAAAAACCAAAAAAAGGTGTATTTATAGATAAAAGAAAATTGTTTCCAGAAATAGAATGCAGTAGAGTATTAACACTAAAAGATCTACTGGAATTTAATATATATAAAGATGCAAAAAACAAAAAAGGAAGATTGAAATTAGATAATGCAATATACGCAAAATATGATGATGGAGAATTTAGAATTAGCTTTCCATGTATAATAACAAAAACAAAGGTTTTTAACACAAAAATATTTCATCTAAAAATCATTCATCATAAATCAAATAATTATGAGATCGTATATTTTAAAAAAATCAATAAACAGGAATCTCTTCCATCTCTCAAAATTTCAGTATGATTGTCTAAGAGTTTTGTTTTTAATCGGATGTTTATATCTATACCTGGTCGAAGGTGCGAACCAAACATTTTGTATATCCAACCAACTTTAAATTCATCATTAGAACGAAAAAACAAAAGCCTTATTTATTTTACACCTGCGCCCAATCAAGAAAGTCATCATCATCTTTAACATATCTTTTAATGAAGTCATTTATCTTAACAGGATCATTTTCTTCTTCATGCTCCATATTAACTTCTTTAAGAATATTGAAGTATTTTTGCATTTCATCAAGAAAATATTTAGGGTCTTTGGTGTAATAACTACGCCAATGATTAAATTTAAAAATTTTAGGCAACCATCCATATGGCATTTCATTAAATTCATCACCAATACATTGGCTAAAAGTTTTTAAAAGATAAGTAGGAAGAATCTCTCCTTTAGAATTATGACCGGCAAGACCACTTGATCTATAGAACAACTGATATTTACCAAATATTTTAACAAAAAAGATAATTCTCTGATGATAGTTCCAAGTCTTAATTATTTCCATGTTTCCATCTCATATACAATATGATCTACTTTATTAGAAATAGAAAGTGCAGTAGCAAGAGGAAGAGAATTTTCTCCAGCAAGAACGATCCAAATAAGATCCCCATCACCACGACCATCTTCAATAACACCTCTTGTCTTACTTGCAATAGCAGAAAATTCTCCTTTTATAACTTCAAAGGAATCCATAATTTTAATAGAAAAAGAACTGTTGATATCTTTATTTAATGCGAGAGCGAGAGTATTACATATTTCAGAATTATCAATGATAGCTCTAGCTTCCGCAAGAGATCTTTTACTTCCTTGATTTCCAACTGCCAAAACAGGAATTTCGTCAATAGTAACAACAATACTTTTTGTATTAAGGAATTCATCGCTTGGAGTGTAATCCGCCGGTGTCAACCTACTCATTTTTAATTTTTGAGATAATTTTTTTGCATCTATATTCATTTTTTCTCCTTTTATATTCTATATTATAATTAAGTTTTTATTAAAATTAGCTTGTGTTTTTAATTTTTTTATAGTATAATAACAAAAAAAAAGGATCAATGATGATAGTTGAAAATATAAGCGTAGTGGAAGTTGAATTTTCGTATACAGGAGACAAGTTAAGAATCCCATCTCAAAAAAAGAAAAATTTTATGGGAAAACCTATTGTAGATGAATTTTTAAATTCAAAAAATCGTGTAAAGACAAAATTAAATTTTGGATGTTTTACTGTTTCTAATCTCTTAGATAAATTCGATGAATGTTTTTCTAATTTTATCAAAAGCATCTTTATTGAGATAAATCTTATCCAGTATGATAATAATATCTATCTGATCATAGATCTTAAAAATGAAGAATTTGGACCAGCATTAGCTACTTTTATGTTCGATACAGATGATTGGATGTTTGATAATGATACATTCCAAGAGGATCCAGTTAAAAAAGAGTTTACTGAGAATTTAAATATTTCTTGCGAAAGTATTTCTTTTAAAACTGATGCAAAATTCGATTATTCGATTGCTGCAAAAAGCTGAAAGAACTATTTGCAAATAGAGTTTTAAAACTTTTAGAGGAGGCTTAGCTATAAGCTAAGCTTAATAGAATTTACAATCACCAATTTTTGGTCTAACCTTGTTTCTATCATAAAGTTTAAACTTTCTAAGAAACTCTTGAAATCCATCATCAGAATTTTTATCATTTAATGAATTATTGATTATTTGGATAGCTTCGAAAACTTCCATGTTTTTTATTTTGTTAAAATCAATATACTTTATATCTTTTTTTTTATTTTTAGAAACAGGTATTTGAATAAAATGATGATGGAATTTAAATCCTGCAACTAATATCAGCCAATAGCTACCAGTTTTATAACTATGAGCCAAGATTTCAGTTTTAAAATAATAAATAATATAATAAATAGCATATTTTTTTAAATTATATAATAATTCTTGATGTTTTTTTGATTTTTCATTATTTTGTTTTTCAAGTTTTTTTGCTTCTCTATTTAAGGTAAAAGCAGCTTTTAAAAACAAATGTTCTTTAGTACACATATAAATCTCTTTTTTTTAAATTATATCTAAAATACAAATTCTACTGTATGGAATTCTTTTTTAGATGGGATAATAATTGTATAATATCCATTATTCGGATATTATACAAAACTAATATTTTAAAACAGATCTCCGTATTCTTCAAGCGCATCATCAATGCTTTTTCTTTTTACTACTTTATTTTCAATTTTTTCGAAGACACCATATTGTGTTAAAATTTCATCAAAAAGTTTTTTTTGATTACTATGGTATCTATCATCCATAATAAATATTTTACCGGTATCACTATTAGATCTTTGAAGTCTTCCAAGAAACTGCATTAATGTGATCAGCATTTCTTTTGTAATTACACCCATAAATGGACCAATTCCTTTTTCTCTCATAGATATCCATTTTGGACTTGAAATAATTGGATAAGGAAATCTCAATAAGAAAATGTTTTCAAGCTTTTTCCCTTCCAGAGAAACCCCAACACCATAATCTCTTGTAGCAAACAGCAAACCTCCTTTTTTATAATCTATTTTTTCAAAATCCTTCAAAACATGTACAGAAGATTTTTTAGGGCTAGCATAATGAACAGGAACATCATCATAAATTTTCATATATTTTTTAGCTAAGTATTCAGCAGCTTTATATCCTCCACAAAAGATGATGGATTTTTTATTATCATGATTACGATGGATATATTCTATAATGTCATCATAATATTTACTATTCTCATCAAAATCTTCATCATAAACACTTTCATAGTTATATTCAGATTTTTCTTTAATAATAATTTGAACATTTTCTTTTTTAAAAATTCGACCCATATATTTCAAATAATAATTATTAGTGATCGTTTTATTAAAATTAATAATGTCTCCATGATCCACATCTTTACCTATACCAAGTCTTTTAAGAAAATATTGATTTTCTTTTTGGTAAACAACATCATATGGTAAAACAGTTGCACTAGAACCAATAAAATATTTAGATCTTGTCCATAGATTTTTATGGAGAAAATATAACGGATCTTGTTGATAGACGCTTATTAAAGGATAACCTTTTACTGGAGTATATGAAAGAATTGATTTTTTATCATTTTTTTTACTTGTTATTTGATTTATTGATTCTAATTCCTCTTTTATTTTTTGAATATCTCTAGAAAGTTGTTGAGAATATTCTTTTTTTAAAGATAATTTTTTGACGATATGTTTTAAATTTTCATCCTTTTGAATATTATCAAGAACTGCAATATATTGATCTCTAGTTACAGAATGTTCATTATATAAATCATTTCTATTATATAGAGAAAGTGTGTCTTTAGGAGAACTGTATTCATAGATAATATTATTTAATTTTTTAGAAAAAGAAGTAATATTTTTAATTAAAGCTAATTTTCCTTGAAAATTTTTATATTTTTTTATATTTTTGTAAATATTATGGATATACATTCTCATAGCATAAATAGAAAATTGATTAGAAAAAACGGTTTCTGCAACATCACCTATTGTATGGATTTCATCCATTAAGATGATGTAATCATCAAGATTAAACTTTTCTTTTCCATGTTTAAGCATATGCAGCAAGAAATAGTGATTTGTGAAGGTTAATTGTTGGCTAAATGGTTCTTTATTTATTCCATCTTGCTTGAGTATATTTTTAATGAAAGATTCCACATCATCTTTAAGAAAGTTTACATTTTGAATAAAATCACTAATGAATATATTTTTTTCATCAGATTCTATTCTATCAGTAAATGGTTTTAATGATTTATCTTCTATAAGTTCAGGGAGCGTTCCATCTTTTAGATAAGCCATATATTTATCTGGATCAATATAGTTGCTTTTACTGATTTCGATGACACCGGGGATATTTTTTTCTTGAGCTATTTCATGGTATTTCCTAACAAGTTGGTTAGACGATGTAGTGATGATGATCTTTTTATTTTTAAGGGAATTTTTTGATTTTTTTAATGCTTTAGCAAGTTCAAGAAAAATATATGTTTTACCATAACCTGTTGGAATATTCCAGATTTGTTTTTTTGGAGATTCTGTATTTAAAACTTCCATCATTTCTTTAGCTATATTTTGTTGTTGTTCGATTTGATTTTTCATTTTTTATCCTTTAATTTAAAATATTTCTTTTTTATACGGTCTATAAAACTTTGAGCCAATTTCATATTAGCTTTTGTGTTATTTTAGTACCCCTACATTTATACGGTCTATAAAACAAGTGCATTAAATGATGCAATTGATGTTTAGTTTTAGTACCCCTATATTTATACGGTCTATAAAACCGTTTAATTGAAGCGTTATGGATGGATAGTGGTTTTAGTACCCCTACATTTATACGGTCTATAAAACTGAGTTTGAGTTGTCGATTTTAATAGTGTGGTTTTAGTACCCCTACATTTATACGGTCTATAAAACATTTATCGAAAGATCTTGTATGCGACCTTGGTTTTAGTACCCCTACATTTATACGGTCTATAAAACCCAAGTGCACTGACATATAGTTGATCGCCCCGTTTTAGTACCCCTACATTTATACGGTCTATAAAACCGATAAAACAAAAAAATTATTTTGCTTTAGTTTTTTTCTCATCATCTTTTTTGTCAGATTTTGTATCAGATAAAAGTCGAGCAATATCAAAACTTTCTTGTCCAAAACTTCCAAGAAACTCTTCTGCAGTAGAAACATAATCAACGACTTTTTTATCAGAATCAATATCTATATCATAATTCGAACTTATTCCGATCTCACCATATTTTGTCACACTAGAAGTGATTATTGTAGAATCAGAATTATTTTCTTTATATTTGATATCGTACTCAACTTGCCCATAGTTGTTTGATTGAGTTGCTCCAAGATTTCTGTAAACAATTCTTTCTAATCCCATGATTAGTAACCCTTTTTCAATATCTGTTAATTTTTCAATTTCAGAAATACTTCCATAAAAATCAACATTTTGAGCAACATATTCTTTTGAAATAATACTTTTAATTGCCTTTTTCTTGGTTGGTTCTTCTTTTTTATCTGTTTTTTTAACAGTAGTTTTTGTTTTTGAATTATTTCTTTCTATACTTCTTTTTTTTGTATTTTCTTCTACACTTTGGATCCATTTAGAAATTTGTTCAGGTGTAAGATATTTTGTTCTTTCATCATTATCTAAAATACCATCAACAGCAATAATTTGTGAAACACCAATTAATGAAGAAATACGATTTTTTCCAGTTCCATCAGTATCAGTATATAGACTTTCCTCTTGATATGGAAGAAAATTAGAAACTCTAAGTTTTCCTTTAATAGAAAGAGATGCTCCAAACATAGAAATAAGAGGATTTAAATTTCTAATCTCAATTTCTTTATCAAGATCCTTTTTGTTGAATAGATTCCCTCCACCAGCATTCATTAAATGAAAATCTTCAGGTGAAGCAATTTGGATAGATCTCTTAGAAGCTGCCTCAAGCATGATTCCAAAGATTTCTCTTCTCAACATTCCTCTAAAACCATTGCCTGTATAGACAGGGACATAAACAGGATATTCATTAACAAAAACTTTTTGTTTTTTTACTCTGATGATGAGTTCTTTAGAATTATCTCCCGGCATCTCTTCAACAGTATCAATTTGACACAATGGGCTTTTAGTAGTAAATTTAATTTTAAACATAATATCTCCTTTTGTTTGCTATAAATTAGCATCTCTTATTTTTTCAGTCTTTTTTTATTACTTATTTAGATTAATTTGTCCAAGGACAACTCTAATATCTTTATTGTATTTTTTTCTAAAATCAGAAATAATCTTTCTATTTTCTAAAGTATTCCATTTTCCAAAAACACTATAATGAGTGCTGGCAGCATCTTTGAGAACACCACATAATAATTTTCTATCAATTCCAATTTCTGAATACTTTTCAATATCAGATATAGCTTCTTGCATTAATTCATTATCAATATAAAATTGATTATCTCCTTTTTGAAATACAAAATATGCATTTGATATAGAAACTTTTCCTTTAAAAGAAACATGCTGGTTTTTATCACTTTTTCTTAATAAAAGAGTAAAAGGTGGTTGTAATTTTTTAGGGTTCTTCAAAAAAAGATGTAAACCATTTTTTGATTCATCACAATTTTTTCCCATTACATATATCCAGTTTTTTTCATCTACATATAAAGATGACAAATATGCAATATTTTCAATAGACCATAAAGCTTCAAGTGAAATAAAATCATTATTTTTGAAATATTGTAAATCTATAAAGTTTTTTCTCCAATGATTCATTCCTTCTTTAATAGAGTATTTAATACCTATAGGTTTAACTTCATCTAAAATTGTACATTTAAGATCTTCATTCTTATTATTCTCATCGCATTTTTCTGATGGTGAATTTGCATAGAAGAAACTAGTGTAACCTTTTGAGGTCATTGCTTTGTTATTAAAAGAAATATTAGAGTTGTTTTTATGTTTATATAAAAATTCACAATTATGAATATATGAAGTATCAGATGTTTTAAATACTCTTTTCTTAAAACTATTATCAGTTATTTCATATAATGCAGTTGTAGGCATATAGCAAGGCTCCAAATCTTCTTGCAACCAATATGGTGTCATTCTACGCATTAAGCATATCTTTTTGCTTTTAATATCAAAATTATTAACAGGTAACGGTTTTGATGGAGTGCTTTCATTTAATTGAAATCCTTTATCATCATCAATAATTTCTATTTTAAAATCTTTAACTGTACCAAATCCAACACGTTGATTTTTTCCAATAGAATGAGTAAAATCCAATAAAGCTTGAACTCTTTTTTTATCTGCTTTTATATAGAAATAGATCTTTCTTACAAGCATTATTTCTTCTGATTTTAAATATTGTTTGAATTTTACGTCCATTGTTTTTTTAATTACACCTTTTTTAATATAAAAACGATCATATATTTTTTCATATTCAGGTTTTGAAATAATAGTTTCAACATCAAATTCAACATCTTCATTTTTATCTATATACCAAATAGATCCGCTAAACACACCATTCTTTTTTTCAATAAAATTGACTCTTTCATGGTGTTTGTCAAACGGAATATCTTCACCTGTTTTTGCTTTTAAGAGACGGTAATAAGCAGCAAGGAGGATTCCGTCGATTGTTGTATTTCTATCTAAAATGACAGGAGAATTTAATTCAATCGTAACTTTTAAATTTTCCATTTTAATTTCACTCATTATTTACCCCTTCTTTGTGTAACTTTTTTTTGTTCTAACTCTCCATACCCCAAACCAATGTTATATCCAATAAAATCAGGAAGCTTTTTATTAGAGATAATTGTTCCATATACTGCAGGGAAATATTGATCATCTTTATATTTAACAACAATATATTTTAAATCTTTAAAAACCAACATAAGATCATCAAGATTAATATCTTTATCAAACCAGCTTTTATTCATATATATAATGCTTTCCTTGATTTCATCAATTACAAGTTTTTCTAGAGCTCTTTGATCAATTTCTTTAACATCTCTAGTGATAGATTTAGCACGTTCAAACTGTCTCATGAGCATTGGAGTTTTAAGTCTTCTTTCTTCGAACTGATCTTTCATTTGAACATAATTATAATTGATGATGTAAGCTTCTTTTATATTTGTTTTTATATTTCCCTTTTGAAAATTGATAGTTGGATTTTTTTTGATAGTTTCTAAAATTCTTTCAAATAATTGTTTTGTAAATTCATCATCTTTGTAAGAAACAATAGCAAATCCTTTACGATTAGGCATCATATAAATAAGGTGTGGAATTTCTCTTTTATGCCACATAGTATATTCTTTATCTTCTTCATTGCTTATACTACCAATATAATTTCTTATATCACGAGGAAAAATTCTTTGTTTTCCTTTTAATTCATTATCATACAAAACTATCAATTTCATTTTTTCTTCCTTTTATTCGAAAATTTTAACACAACAATACTTAAATTATTATTAAAACTACTTAAACTATTCTTAAACACTATTCTTATAAAAATATTAATAAAAGCTTGATGATATATCAACATTTATAGTATAATATAAAATATACAAAAGGAGATATGATGATAAAGATAAAGAAAGAACTAAAAAGACTTAAAAAGCTTATTAAAAAAAAGTATGGTGTTAAAATTGAATATAATGTAGAATGGATATCATCAACATCAACTATTGGTCAATATAGACATACTGGTAGGTGTTTAATGTTTAATAAGTATGTTTATAATCAGGTTGAATTTGATGAATTTAGAGAAACCATTATACATGAATTTGCTCATGCTGCAGTAATGCAAATAAAAGGTAATGTACAACCGCATGGTCCAGAGTGGAAAAAGATGATGAGGTTTCTTGGAGCTAAAGAAATTAAATCAACCACTGCAAAATTTAATGATATCAAAAAGAAGCCAACAGATAAGTTTGCATATTGTAAATGTAAAAAACATGTTTTATCTAAATATAAATACAAAAAAATCAATTCTTATAAATGTACAAAATGTGGTTCTAAATTAAAAAAAGATAATTTATAATATACTTAGGACTATTTTTTACAGATGTAATAATAGTTACTATATTTTAAGGAGAAACAAAATGTTGGAAGCATTTAAAAAGACAAAAGAGCTTATCATAGAAAATAATGGAACTGTTATAGAAGCAGATCAGGATAGATATTTTGTATATGAGCTCGATGGAAAATTTGGTGCTATATCTTTAGTTGATTATATTTCAGGAGGGCCTATTGTGCTTTCTTCAGAATATAAGCCATCAAGAGAAAATGGAACTGGTGCAATTTATAAAGAGTATGATAGTTCTGAAAATATTTCGCTAGAAGACTTGAAAGCTGCTGCAAATTTCAGAAGAAGAAATGATGCTAAAATAAATTTTTATGATAACATAGAGGATTATCTTTCCAATGTATATGATTTTTACTCAAAAACTATCATTGATAAATCGGGAGAGAAAAAAGCACTTGAATGTTTAAAAGGATATTATATCTTTGTTTCATCAAATCATTCTCCAATTGTACATAAAAACATTAATTATCTTAATATGTATTATTTTACAAAAAGAAATGATTATAGAGTTATTTTAGAAATTTATGATGATGAACTTAACATCATCAGGCTTAGTGATCCGTCAGATACAGAAACTGCAAAAAAAATAATTTCAAAACTCAAAACTGAAATTGGATTAAATTCTTAAAGGATGCTAGAAGTGCTTTTTTGCACTTCTATATTTTTCTTGACATAAAATGTAAAATAATGTATAATAAAAAATAAGAGTTAAAAATGGAACAAAAATATAAAATGTTAAATAAAAAGAGATATAAATGCAGCAGTCAATATAAGAAACTATGGCTTAGGTCAAGTTGATAATAGAAATACGGTAGGAACTATCGGAATATAAGCTTGTGGAGTGTCATAGAGTTTCTAGCAAGTGCTAGAAATCACGGCATTATGAAGCAAGAAACCCAATCGTCTAAACTTGTTTAGCGGTTGGGTAGTTCACAAAACAATGTGTGTAGAAAATGCCAAAATAAAGTATTAAAGATGTTAGGGATAGATTATGATTGAATTTAATTTTAAAAATAAAAAAATAAAAGCTGAAACATTAAATGATGCAATCAATGAATTCGTTTTAATGTGTATGGATCCAACTGAATATGCCAATACCAATGATCCATATGAAAAAGATTATAGAGAGGAACCTATTGGTTATACAAAGGGGAAAAGAAATAAAGATTATAATCAACATAGATTTTATGAGATTATAACAATAAAATGGAATGAAGATGGAGAGGATAAAGAGTATAAGCTCACAAGAACAGAATTTTTCAATTGGCATTTAAAACAAAAAAATCTTCTTGAAAATAAAAATTCAAATCAAAACAATAGTAAAACAATGATTTCATTGAACAATCATATTGCAATAAGATCTCAAGAAATTAGAAAAATGAAACAAAAAGCTTTTTATCAAACAATTTCATTAAAGAAAGAATTGGCTTCAAAAGAAAAGTCTCTATCTGAAGAAATCAATAAAATGAACGCTGATATGGATATGCTTAACAAACAAATGTCAATTTTAAAAACATATACTGGGATCGAAAGAGATGTTGTTAAAATCAGAGGTGGAAAACCATCATCACAAAAACACATTGATGTATTCCAAAAATTCAGATATATGAATGTTGAAATGGAGATCTTAACAGATATGAATTTCTTTGATGCCCTTAGTATTGAAGAATTTGATAAATTTTTGGCAGAGCGTTACAAGGAAATAATGCCAAGTGAAAGGTCTATTCAAGCATTTAAAGTGACAAAAAATGATATAAAGTATGAAGATTTTTTTAAAACATTAGAGATGAAAAAATATAATGATGCAGTATATATTCTTATTAGAGATGGAGAAAATCTTTATAGAATTTTTAATAACTATAAATTACATGAAAATAAATTATTTGTATCTGATCAAAATGAAGAATATGATGAAATATTAAAACTCATAGAGAAAGATAATTTTAGAATTGATGACTATACAAAAAATATGATCGAATCATTTCGTGCATATAAATCTGGAACAGAAAATAAAGGTTATATACAATATCGAATTAATTATAATATTAATTCATGTTCTATTATTTATAGATATAATGAAGAAATTTTAAATAAACTTCTAAAAGAAGCTGAATCCGAAATAGAATATCAGTTAAAAAAGAGAAGAGACTATATTACTAAATACGGATTAGAAGATGAACTTGATGAATATAGTTGGAGATGGGGTGTAAGAGTTGGTAACATTTACAATAAAGCTTATGAAAAATATTTAGAAGTTAGAAGAATGATGGAATTCTATAAAGCTTTTGATGAAAATGATAAATTGACATTAACAACATTAAAAATAAAAAGTCCATATAGCGTTTTATATTTTGACAAAAGAGAAAAAACAGAATTAGAATTAATTGATGATGGGATAGGTGTTTTTGGTTGTGAATTTTATAGAGGTAGAAATGTAACAGAATTTTCTGAGAATATAGATCCGATTACAATGGAACCATATTTTTATAGAGCAACATATTATGATTTTGATAAATTTATGGATCATGCAAAAGAAAGTATTAAAGATGATGTTGAAAAGCTCTATAAAGATCATAACTATAAAAATTTTCATTCTATAGCGATTTTGCAAAATATTTTAGATTCAAAGTTTTGTTTTAAAGATATTGAGCCTGTAGATTTGATGATGCAATCGGGTATGGAACAATTGAATTTTATTTATGATTCAGAAGAAAATTTAATAGGTTCTAGTAAAAATTTTGAATCTATAGTTGAAGAATTGTATTCAACTATAGATGATGTAGAAAAAAATGAATTTTTTGTTTTAATGACTCATGATATTACTCTTTTAGATAAAACATATGCTCCATTTGCAAAATATGAAGAGTCATTCTATGAGCCAATAGTCTTTTCTTGCTGTAAAAAAAGTAATGGTAAAATTGAGGGGCTCTTTGATGTTTATACTAAAAGTCAATATAGTAAAAATATATACCCGGGTGACCGCAAGGTTTCAAAAAAAGAGATTGGTGAAAAAGATAGGATAATCAAACTTGATAAAAAAGAGAAGATTTTATCTTTATTAAAGAATAGAACATTTAGGGACCAGCATGATGATATTGCAAAAAGATTAAAAAAAGCATATTGGATAATGGATTCAGTAAAAAAAAGAGAATATAATGTTAATGGTATTCCATTAAGATATTAAAAAAGGAAAAAAATGAAAGAACATTTTGATAAAATAGCAGAAGACTACGAAAGGTTGTGGTTTTTTTCAGAAGACTACCATCGGTGGATGAAACATTATATTTTAGGTTTTTTAGATTTAAAAATCAATGATAAATTTGTAGATATTGGTGGAGGAACAGGGAAATACACTCTAGAGCTTGCTAGAGCTACAAAAATATGTAATGAGCCTATTTGTGTGGAACCATCATCAATGGCCGATATTGCCGCTAGAAATGATTCTCTTATAGTATATAATGAGACAGCAAATGACTTTGTTAAAAGAGATAAAAGATACAACAAAGTGTTAATAAAAGAAGCTATTCACCATTTTCCAAATAGAAAAAGATTTTTTAAAGAGTTGTATAAAAAAATGAATGACAATGGAATATTTCTCATCGTAACAAGACCATCAAAAATAAAAATGCCATTCTTTAATAAATTGAAAAAGTTATTTTATCGTGGACAGCCGGATTTTAGGGATATTGTTTTAGATTTAAAAGATTCCGGATTTAAAACAGATGTTGTTATAGATACATATAAGATCAAAATAAGCAAGAGTAGATGGTATGAACTTTTAAGAGGACGTTTTATGTCAGATCTTAGCAAATTAACAGATGAAGCTATAGAAGATGGCATTAAAGAGTTAGAAAAGATATTAAAAGATGAGGATATTATTGTTGATGATGAAATAATATTCATTATTGGAAAGAAGGGATAATCGGTTCTATTTTTCATTTTTTAAGATACTTTTTATCAAAAAGCCGTAAGACCTCGTCCTTTAGAGCGGAGATAGTTCAGATTATATTGTCTTTTAAAATTAGATATTAAACAGTCAATGGAATATGATGATTATTCTTTTTTAAGTAGTGTATTATCAGGAGATGGATGGGTTCCATATAACCAACTTGATGATGAAAAACTTGTTGATGAATTTAGTGAACCTCACCGCTCAAACTCTTACAAGTTATGAACGGGGCTTCTTTGTCATAAATACGAGATAAAAAAAGTGACATCGACATAATCAACAAACCTCTCTTAACTTAATTAATGAAGACAAAGTAT
>Ga0256837_1000318_pt1 | contig 42390 bp, 49 predicted proteins | sample 4562384metaG_FD_185976 | JGI IMG/M metagenome (GOLD analysis project Ga0256837, IMG submission 185976) | Hydrothermal vent microbial communities from Guaymas Basin, Mexico - 4561-384 | ecosystem: Environmental > Aquatic > Marine > Hydrothermal vents | place: Mexico: Guaymas Basin | collected... | reverse complement strand
AATATTAGTAAAGCTGGAGCATTTTATGATACAGAGAAATTTATTGACTTAATAAATGTTAATGGCTCAACTATAAAACTTAATAAGACAGAAGGTGGTTATATAAGTGATACAATTCCTTTAAGTACTTATAGTGATAACATTATTAGGGACTTCTATATAACTTATAAGGGTTCAATAACTTTGGAAATCTTATTAGATGATGTAGTTTATAAGACTCTTAACTTAAGTAATACTAGTTCCTTATCTACCGAACAAATAGACCTTAACGATGAGGTATGTAAAACTATTAAGTTTAAGCAAACGGTAACAAGTGGTAAGATTTACGATATTAACTATAATAGTTACGATGAAAGCAATATTAGTAAAGCTGGAGCATTTTATGATACAGAGAAATTTATTGACTTAATAAATGTTAATGGCTCAACTATAAAACTTAATAAGACAGAAGGTGGTTATATAAGTGATACAATTCCTTTAAGTATAACACATCATAAAATGTTTAAGAGTTTCATTATAGCTTATAAGGGAGAATTAACATTTAAACTATATTTGGATGGTGCAGTTGTTAAGACAGTGGAATTAAATAGTGATACTTTTAAAGTTGATGAGATACTATTAAATTCTGCCTTAAGCAGAGCTTACTATATACGTATTGAGATAATAGGTACTAAAGGTAAAGTATATGAAATAGAGATAAACCCCCTAGAAAGGCAAACAAATGGTAGGTAGAGAATTAGTAAATAGAGAAATACTAGCTTTAAAACATAAGATTAATAAGATTGATATAGGAAATAGGGAGAAGTACAACAATAATGCAAGCATATCGAAAGTTAAGTCTGAGATAGCTATTTCAAATAATGTTCAATGGCATAAGATAAAGAGGTATATAGATAGAGTATCTATACCTCAATTTTCAATAGTTATGTGGTCTGGGAAGGAGGAAGATGTCCCAGAGCACTGGTACATATGTAATGGACAAACTGTAAAGCTAAGGAATGGTAAGGATATAGAAACTCCAGACTTAACACTTAGATTTATATTGGGTGCTGGTACCTACAAGGATGCTGATGATAATGATGTAGAGATAGCGATAGGAGGTACTAGTGATACTACTATCAATACAGAGGGAACCTTTGATACCGAAGAGCATATTCTTAAAGTTAATGAATTACCTTCGCATACTCATAGCTTTACTCGTACTCTTATACCTAGACAATATAGCTGGAGTAGTAAGATAGTAAATGTATCTGATAATGATGACCACGATACTAGTATAACAGAGAAAAACTTGGATTATGACCATCCAAACTCTGGTAGCACCGGTAATGGTGATGGGCATACTCATCAGTATGTACCTCCATACTATGCTATTGCATATATAATGAAGATTGATAAAGATTATTATTAATATTAGTTTAAACAAAATTTAGATATAATTATATAAAGGATATAAATAATGAATATTAGGGATACAATAAGAACTGCAGGTTTTCCCGGCTTTAGATGGGAAGGTGATGGAGATGATAGCTTCGGGGGTGATGGGGGATTTGCCTCTATGGGAGGCTATGGAGAAGGTGTTGACGGCATAGACTACGGTTATGGTGACCCTAGTGCAGATACCTCTTCAACCAATGATAACAATAGTGAAGATGGCCTTGGAGATTATGGGATAGGTTATAATGAAGAGGATGCTGAACTTGGAACAGGGTTCAATTCTGACGGTACTGGGCTTGATGGGATATCTAATACATCAGATGGCCTCGGTAGTTCAGAGGACTCTGGAGTAATGTCGGGGACATTTACAAATGAGGGAGTAACTACTACAGTTGGCCTAGATGGTAGTTATACCACTAGGGATGTAAATGGTAATTTGTTTAGCTATGATGCTACTACTGATGTTACACAGACTTATGATGCTGTTACTGGGTTATCTACTGTTACTTCGTTTGACCCAGACACAGGTAAAGAAACTACCCAATCATTTACAGAGGCTAGTGAAGCTACAAAAGCTAAAGAAGAAGCTCAAACTAAGGCAGCCTCAAAACTGGGAGCTGCCATAGGTGGTCTTGTGTTTGGTCCAATAGGTACTGTTGTTGGTTATTGGGCAGGGGGGCAAATTCATACTTATGAAAATCCTCAGTCTGCATCAACGGTGGCAGATAGTATAGGGGCTATGGAAGACTCTATAAATAGCTCAAACAGTATATCTCTTAGTGATGATGAGTATAGTGGATTATTATCAGGGGAGAGTTATTCTGTAGGTTTCAGTTCTAATGATGGTACAGTTACCCCTATGGTAAGAGAGCAAACTATTGATGATAAGTATGGGGATGAAGGTATGACCCAAGAACAGCTAAATGCTGAACAGTTACAAATGGCTAAGGATAAACAAGAGTCTTGGGATGCTATATATAAACCTATAGAGGAAAACCTATCAGATTATTATAGTACACTGACACCAGATAGCTATGAAGCTAAGAGCGTTATAGATATACAAAATGCTTATCAACAACAAACTAGAGAGCTTAGTGATGCTATGGAACAGAGAGGATTATCTGACAGTGGTGCTTGGGTTCAGGCACAAACAGATTTAGCTATGGGTGCAGCCAGAGATAAGGCTACAGCACATACATTAGCTCCACAGATGGTGGCTGACCAACAATCTAATTTCTTGAAAATAGGTACTGGTCAAGCTCAAGGGATACAGGCACAATTAAACGATGCCTATACTAATACTAGCAATATGTTAAATAACCAAGCTATGATAGATAGTAACAAAGATATAGCCGAGGATAATTCTAAGAACCAAATGTATGGTGCAATAGCTAATCTCGGTATTCAGTACGCATTAAGTTAAGGAGAAGATTAATGAATTATGGAGCAACAGCAGCAGTTCTTAACGGTATTATAGATGGTTCTGAGGCCGTTAGAACTAGGAAAGAGAAACAACTTTATGGTGAACAGCAAAAAGCTAAATTCGCCCAACAACAGAGATTAGCTAATACTAATCAAGAGTCGGCTGAAGCTAAGTTACAAGAAACACAACTTAAACTTGCGGAGCTAGAAAAGAGTATAAAGCTCAAGGATATTTATAAAACTATGAAAGAGAAGTCTTTAACCAATTTCTCAGCTATACTAAAAGGCGATAGAAATATGCAGAATACATTAGATGGAGCAGTTCAAGTAGTATCTTTTGACCCTACAGATAAAAGTCCGGCTAATGTAGCTCTCTATAAGTCTAAGAAGATACCTGAGGGACACGAAACTGTAGTAGGTATACTTCCAGATGGTTCTAAGAAGCTAATAGATTGGACAGATTATAAGATTAGAAATGGCTATGCTAGTGTTGAAGCTAAGGAGAAACTAGCAATGGAAAATGCTAAGTACCAACAAGATAAACTTAAGTCAGAGATAATGAAAAATAAATCAATAGCTGTTAAGAATAATAGAGGTACTAAGGAGCAATATGGGCAATTTCAAAAACAAATAGAGACATTTAAAAGGAATAAACCTAATGCTACCAAGGAAGAGCTAGATAGATATATAGATAAAGTTATGAAGAAATCGGTGCTAGGGGTAGCTTCTAACAGGAAAGACAAGGAAAATACGGAATTAGTTAATTCTCAGATTGAAGCTATAAAACTTGTTAATAGTAAAGACTATGACAAGGAAAAGGCTATAGGCCTAGAAACTGTAATACTAGGTGATTTGGACTCTACTAAGAAACAAAGTGTTAAAAAAGCTATTAAAGATATGACTGCTAACCACAGTATTGTAACCAATGTTAATAGGATATTAAAAGAGGCTGATAGTGGAACTGTTAAAGTAGATAAAGATGCTGTATCTAATGTTCATACCTATATAAATAAAATATTCGGTAATGCTACCCCACAAGCTCTAAAGAATGTAGATTTTAATACTGCTAGTGGTTTAATATTGGCTAGATTTATGAAAGATATGTCTGGTACGGCAGTAGGTAGAGAAGAAGCCGAAAGACTATCTAATTTATTCCAGGGTGGGGATTTAGCAGATGAGAAATTTGTTAAGGAAGCAATGAGGAAATTTGCTAAGGAAGCAGAGGAGTCTAATATAATATTGAAAAATAACAATGCTCAATATCTACCAGATACAGCAATTAAATTAACAACATATGGAGAAGGTTATGGAACTAATAACACCAACGCTAGCACTACTAATCCTAGTAATGACCAGCCTACTAATAATGACAGCAATGATGGTAATGTAAAAGAATACAATGGAAAGAAATATAAACAGTTGCCTAATGGTGATTGGATAGAGGTTAAATAATGAAACCAACAATAGAAAATTTACAAGATACATTCAAAATTAGCTATGATACCTATGAGGAGTCTCGTAATGAGGCTCTAAAGGTATTAGATTATTATCATAATAGGCAATATACAGATGAGCAGTTAAGCATACTTGCCAACAGAGGCCAGCCACCAGAAACATTTAATCTCGTTAAAATGTTTGGTAGGATGTTATTAGGTTACTACTCTACAATAGTTAATAGAGTTAAAGTAAACCCAGCTAAAGAAGATAGCATAGAAACTGCACAGGTTTTACAAGATACAGTAGATTATGTTTTTAGAACTAATAATTTTGACTCTGAAGGGGATAAAATAAAGCTTGACTGTATACTTACTGGTATAATGTGCAGCTACACAGATGTTCAAGAGACGGGAGAAACTGATGAGTTTAATAGACCTAAGTATAGTATTAATATACATCACGTTCCGAGTCTAGAAATAGTTATTGACCCTATGTCTAGGTTAGATGATTATAGTGATGCCAGATATATACACAGGTTTAAATGGGTATCTGAGGATATAGTTGACTCTCTTTGGGGTAAAGCTAAAAGAAAGGAAATTGATGCTTACTATAATCATCTTAATATAGATGAAGCAGACTTTACTTATACATATAGTACTGAGTTTCAAGGGAAGTTTAAACTATTTGATAACTACCTTATAGTTCACTCTATAATAAAAGATAATGGTAAATCATATAGTTGTTATTGGTGCGATAATATCTTATTAGATAAGAAAGAAATAACATATAAAGAAGTTAAAAATCCTTATAGAGTTCAAAAGCTTAATACTAGTAATAGGACAGAATTCTATGGATTATTCAGAGAAGTTATGGAAACTCAAAATGCCGTTAATCAAGCCTTATTAAAGATACAGTTAATGGTTAATACTCAGAAGGCTTTTGTTGAAGATGGAGCTGTAGATAACTTATCTGATTTTACAGACCAGTTTAATAGAGTAAATGCTATTATACCCGTTAAAGAATTAGCTGGTATTAAAATAGAGAATTTAACTAGAGAGGTATTAGACCAATACAATGTTATAGATAGAGCACTAGATAGAGTTCAGAGAGTACTTAGTATTAACGATAGTTTCTTAGGTATGGCATATGCTAGTGATAGTGGTACAAAGGTTAGGCTACAACAAAATGCTTCGGCAGTAGCACAAAGATATAGTGTAGCTAAAATAGAGCAATTCTATAGATTACTTGGTTGGGATATAATTAATCTAATTAAACAGTATTTCACAGCACACGATATATTAAGAGTTAGCGATAACTATCAAGGTAATAGGTGGGTTGAACTAAATAAACCTTTAAGAGTTCCTACAGGTAAAGTTGACCCTATGACTGGACAACCTCAAACTAGGTTAATGTTTGAAGAGGTTACTAATCCAGAAGATGGTAAGCCTATGAAAGATGATAAAGGGAATATCATTATGGCACCTATACCAACATTAGATACTGATATAGCTTTTACAAAGAGTGAAATAGAAATAGATACTGTTAGCTTTAATGATGATGATGAACAAAACCAGAAGCTATTAGAACAATTTATTAATGGCCCTCTAGGTAACTTATTAAGTCAAGTTAATCCGGCTGGTTATTTTCAAGCTGGTAGTATGAGTGTTAAAAATGTTAAGTCTAAATATAGTTTAGAGTTATCTCAAATACTTGAGCAAACAGCTGCTATGTTAGGTGGACAACAGCAACAAGCTATGCAACAAGGCCAATTAGATGGACAGATGCCACAGGGACAGGCAATGAATAATAATAGTGGAAGACCTAGTGTCGGAGGAGAAAGATAATGGAAATAGCATTCAAGGCAGGACAAGCTCCTTGGGAGGTAGAAGAGCAATCTTCTACTCCGGAGATAGCATTTAAGGCAGGACAAGCTCCTTGGGAGGTAGAAGAGCAACCTACCCAAGAGACGGTTAATACTGATTATAGTACTAAACTAACTGAATTTATACAAGACCAGGTGTCTAATGGAGTTACTGGTGAAGCCTTAGGTAAAGCTGTTCAAGATTTTACCAAGACTATACAAGCTCCTATAGTTAATAAGCCGGAGAACACTACAGGGTCTGTGGAACCTACTAAATTAACGGATTTTATGAGAAGCTTACCTGATGATATAAGTCCTGAAGATAAGCAGAAAGAAGTGACTCAATTTAAAATTGATAATAGTAATCCTGAGTATCTAAAGTCAACAATAGATAATCCCCTAGTAGCTACAGGTAATGCTATAATGAGTACTGGAGCAGGGCTAAATAAAATAGTTGAAGATGTGACGGGGCTAGATTTACATAGTAAGGAGGCTATTGATAACAGCAAAACTGTTGGCTCTCAACTTAGCGGAGGTACTAAACTTACTGGGGATGTTTTAGGGGCGACTGCATTAAGTGGCTCATCATTACCTATTGGAGCAACTCAGGTAGCATTACAACAATTAGGTGAAGGTCATAGTTATTTAACATCTGCTGGTATAGGTCTAGGAACCTTCCTAGGAGGTAAACTTATGGCTTCTGTGGTTGATAAAATAGCTAGTAAATTAGGGAATACCTCAGAGGGTGCCAAATTACTTAAAGAACTTAATCAGGGTAGAATAACAGAGGAGCAATTCTCTAAAGAGGTAACTACTTTGCCAAAGGAAGACCAAGCTATTATTATGGTAGAAACCGATAAGTTATACGGGAATTTTATGAAAGATGCCGCTAGAAAAGGGGGAGATGATGTTATGGCTAAACTAGGAAAAAGATTAGAGTCCAGACATAATATAGTTAGGGAACTAGCTGCAACTGAAGATGATATGGTTAAGTCTCAAAACTTATATAATGCTATGAGAAGTAAAATAGCAGAGGAATTACCTCATACCTCTACTCCTCATATTGATGATAAAGTTAATAAAATATTAACTGATATATATGCTACGGACATTAGTAATGTAGGTACCACCATAAGGAAGGTTCAGCAGGATATGTCAGGAGAATTAACTGTTAGTGATGCTATAAACATAAGGGAAAATATTAATGGTGTACTAGGTAATTCTTCACTAAGTAAGCAAGGTAAATGGGCTCTAGGGGAAATAAAGGAAAGTGTTGATGGCTTTATAGATAGCTCTATGGTAGATAGACCAGATTTACAAAAAGCTATGAGGGAGGTTATAGATAACTATAGGGTTACAGTAAATGACTATAAACTGGGGAAGGCCTTGACTCAAGCCAGTACCAATGATTTTGGTACTGATTGGGGTAAATTGAGAAGCTTGATTAAAAAAGAAGGTATAAACGGGGATAAGGTTGAGTATCTTAAACCTATACTTAAAGAACTAGAGAGAGTATATGTAAATGATGCCGAGTTTGGTAAATATATAAAACCTGAAGGAGCTAAGGAGTCTAATATCCTTAGTTTATATGGTAGGCCTTGGAAGATAGCTTGGGATTTAGGTAATGAGATGCTAGGCACTGAACGAGGTAGAGCATTGGCACTACAGAGAGAACTGGTGAATTCTTTGAAGGGTAGCCAGGTTACATATGAACAAAGGCTAGAAAAACTTAAGAAAGTTAAAAATCTTCCTGATGATGGTAAAGAGCAATTAGATGCCATCATAAATGAGATAGAGGCTGAGCTACCGAAACCAGCCCAGATAGAGTATAAGAGAGGTATGAAATCTACTGGAGACATTAATGTTAAACCTGCCTATGCCACTCCAGAAGGGACCATTGGTTCTGATGCCTCACAGGTAACCCTACATGATAGACAAAGGGACTTAGTTAGAAAGGCTTTGGGCAATAAGTATGAAGATAACGTTGTAAATAAGATTAGTGAGTCTATAGAGTCTAAGAGGTTTGAAGGAATACTTAGTAATACAAGAAAGAAGCTTAAAGTCGATGAGGCTAATCATAATATGAAAGTAGTTAAAACTATTGTAAAAGATGAGGCTAATCAGTTAATAAAGAGGATTGAGAGTTCCGTGGGAGTTAAACTTCCTAAAGAGGAAGCAGAAAAGATTATCAAAATCAAACTAGGGGATGTGTTAAAGGATTATGAATAAAATGTAATAACTTATTAAAGTACTAATATCTCAGTAGAAAGGAGAAGAGAACTAAATAGTTCTCTTCTCATAAGTTGAGTTATTAAAATCTTCTTTCTTACTTACTTTTTTATATACTTGGTCACTAATAGCTTTCTTTACAAGTATGTGATTAACTACGGTCGTGTTACTACTATTGATATTGACGATCCGGTCACGACGCTGTATAAACTTACTGCCTGAATAGTCAGAACTAAGTATAATAAAGTGCTTAAGATGAGAAAGGTCAACACCTTCAGCATGTGACGAACTACTGTAAATTTTTGCATTTTTAAACCTCTTTTCTAATTTAATTCTCTCACCTACAAAGTGACACATAATCCCAACATCCCCAGTATCCCCAAAAGTATTATAAATGTAGTCTATCTTCTCATTGTTACCTAGGTCAATATACTTATCATCTACCTTAGCTATACCAGACTCTAACATATGTAAAGAAGTTCTTAACTTCATAGTAGTATCACAGACTAATGTTAGCTTACATTTATCTACTACTTCATAATTAAACTCTTTACAAAACATATAATCATCTATATTAGCTATATTATCTTCCTGTAGAACATTATATAGTTCCTTAGTGCTTTCATTTAACTCTACATAGTGTACTTTATCTATAGCCATACAATCTTTAGATATACCAGCATCTTCTTGAGTCATATAAACTGTAAATTTATTAATCTCATCTAATAGTTCAGGTTTAAATCTATCATACTGTGCTATATCCCTACCTGCAGCTTTGATATAATAAGGCTCCCCATATTTTCTGAAGAAGTCATAAAAGTTCTTAAATCTAAAGGGATTAAATTTAGATATACTCATCTGATGGTATATACTATTAGCACTTTCAACTATAGCTGTACCGCTTAGATGTATATGAGGTAAGTTATAACACATAGATTTAATAGTTTTATATCTACCTGAAGGCTTCCCTACAGTTCCAAGATTATGGGACTCATCTATTATTACTAGTTGATAATCTTCTGGCTCTAGCTTTAAGTCTGCTCTTCTTTTTTCTGCGTTCCATTTTCCTACTTGCTCGTAGTTTGTCACTTTGTAATTCTTTTTTAAGCCAAGTTCCGCATTTGTCGTAAATTTCAACCACCCAGGTATAGCTGCCTTTTTTGTTAGTACCAAGATGTTTTGTATCTTGGTACTTTTCTCTGCCACTAATATACTTGTTAAAGTCTTCCCACTTCGTGGTTTTCCTGCTAAGTATACGTAACCCTTTTCCTTTAGAGTTTGCCAACATTCCTCTGCCTTTTCTTCTTGATGTTTAAATGGTTTCATCTTACTTCCTTAAGTTTGTATTTGCTGTATTTTAAAGCTTTCGCAATAAGGACAAAATGTAATATCAGTAACAGTCCAATTTTTACAATCTTTACACACATATACTACGGTATCTTTTGGTAAAATATCATAAAGTGTCTTAGTATTTTTACCTAGCTCACCCTTTTCTTCTTGATGGTTAAAGGGTTTCATTTTATAGCTCCTTATATAGATATAGCTGGTGTTTATGTATGGCTCCAAAAGTGGTATATACATAACCATTGTTTTTATTAATACTAATTACTTCGTATATATCAGACTTTTCTGAATTATCTCTAGTAACTAATTTACTGCTTTTATTTAAAGTATTAATATTTAACCTTTTCATCTTTAATCCTTCTTAGTATTACCAGTGGCAGATATCATACCAGATGATAATCTGCTCACAGATAACTGTATTTATTATTAACAACCTAATTAGGTATTTGTTTGTCACTTGTCTTTTCATCTCTATACCTTAACTGCACTTCATTTAGATATTTTCTACGATACTCATCTCTCTCATACTCTAGGTTAGCTATCTCCTCTAATAGCTTTGTAGAACTTTCAACTAGATAAGCAATAGCCTGTGGTATCTTTATATTAATATCGTGAAGTTCTTCCCTACTTAGTGCCATTTATTAAAGTTCCTCCCGATGAATATCTTTTAATCTTATTAGTTTTTAACCAGTCTTTAACTAGATTTTTCATTTTAATTTCTTCCTCCTTAGATATGTACTTAACTCTCTTAAGATATCTTCCACCTATACTTCTTTCAATCATATAGTTTTATCCACCAAATCTAATAAGTCTTCTACTTGGTCAACTTCCCAAGCTACACAACTCAAACCGCTAGCTTCAACTATTTTATCTAAATTATAATCTTGTAGTTTACTAGTATTATTCTTAGTACTGGGTTTCTTAACCTCTATTCCTAAGAACCTTCCCTTATAACAAGCTAATATATCAGGAACACCAGCCTTAGTGGCTGATACTACCTTAACGACATATGCTCCTTGTTTCTCAAGAAAATTAGTTATCTTCTTTTGAACTTGTTGCTCAGTTGCCATATTTATATTCTCCAGTTAATCCAGCAATATCATAATCTGCTGAACGACCCTCAAAGAAGTTTTGTAAACTACTACCATTAGTTAACATATCAAACCAAGGTAAGGGATTTTTATCTATATTAAACTCTGGTTTTAATCCTAACTGGACATTTCTTCTATCTGCTATATATCTAATATATAGTTTAACTTCTTCTGCTTTAAGATTAAATACTTCGTGTTTATTAAAAGCAAAATCTATAAAAGCTTCTTCTAGCTTAACAACCTCCCGAGTCATTTTATATATAATCTTTTTGAAGCTATCATCTATCTCAGTAGGATTTTCAGCAGCCCAAGTCTTAAATAGCTTAGAATTACCTTCAATATGTAAGGTTTCATCTTTAAGGCTCCACTCATTTATCTTACAAGTACCCATTAATAGACCGTGTCTTTCAAAATTCTTTAACATAATGAAAGCTCCGAATAATGCTATTCCTTCAGTAAGAACTTGCTTAGCTATTGATAATCCAAAGCTCCCTTTCACTTTATTATTACCTTTATAAAAATTCCACTTCTCAAGAGTTGCAGTATGCTCTAAGAAATCTGTATAGTAACTCTCAGGTAATCCTAGGCTTTCATTCAGTTGTGCATAACCTCTTTGATGTTCCCACTCCCTGTTATTAAAGCTGGATAACATACCTCTAATCTCATTATTCTTAACACTAGGTAATAAGAAATCTACATAGTAATTAGCTACTGCAAAGTCTGACTGGGTGAAAATACTTAATATAGCTTTAACAAATTCTCTATTATCTTCTGTTAGTTTCTCTCTAAAATCAACGAGGTCTTGATTAAAATCTACCTCATCTGTAACCCAGTGCATTTGTTCACTCTCTTGTCTATAATCCTCAGCCCATTGGTATTTCATAGGTTTATAAATCTTACTATCTTTAAATATATTTAGTTTACTCATTTCTTATCCTTCACAACTTAAACAAGTTTCATTAACACCATCTTGTAGTGCATCTCTTTGTACCTTTAAGGCAACTTTCTCTGTCTTTCTCCCACTCTCAGTTCTTAAGTAATATACCCCTTTTAAAGGTCTGAATCCCCCCTCAGTACTAAAAGCTCTTCTATGTATAGCATTTAAGTATTCTTTATTAGTACCAGAAGGGAAGAACAGATTAACACTTTGACCTTGACAAACATATTCTTGTCTTGACTTAGCCATATCAACTATCCATCTTTGGTCTAATTCAAAAGAAGTTTTAAATACTTCTTTCTCTTCATCAGTAAAGTATTCTAAATCTTGTATACTACCATCACCAGCTAATATCTCATTCCAAACCTCATCAGCTTTATTAGGATACTTAAGTTGTATAATCCTATCTAGTTGTTTATTCTTAACTAAATGACTACCAACTCTTGTCTTATGAGTATAACAATTTGAAGCCCTTGGCTCGATAGATGCACTAGCACCAGCTATAATAGAACTGTTAGCATTTGGGGCAATTGCTAATAAGTGAGCATTTCTATGTCCATTAGGAGCATACTTACAACCCCCTTTCTCTTTATATAGTTTCTTAGTAGATTTTACAGCTTCATCTTTAATTAGTTTAAATATAGCTCTATTAGCTGATATAGCAGCTGAAGACTCCCAAGGTATCATTTTACTTTGTAAATAATCGTGAAAACCTAGTGTTCCCAGACCTAATGATCTTTCTTGTTTAGCAGACCTAATAGCTTTCTTTAACTCTTTAGGAGCATTATCTATAAAGAATTGTAATACATTATCTAGTAACCTAATTAAATCTTGTATCATTAAAGTATCTTTCCACTCATCATATTTAGCAAGATTAACACTTGATAAACAACATACAGCAGTTCTTTTCTCATCAGTAACTAAATGTATTTCATTACATAGATTAGAACCTTTGATAGATAAGCCATCAAATTTAAACTTAGCGGGTAATCTTCTATTAGCTTCATCTATATAGTTTATATAGGGTTCCCCAGTTCTATATCTAGTTTCTAGGATAGCCTCCCATAAATCTCTTGCTTTAACTGTTTCTTTAACTTCACCTTTTCTAGGATCTATTAGTTGCCAGTCTAAACCATAATCTACAGCATTTAAGAAACTATCAGTGATATTAATACCGTGATGAAGATTTAGGTTCTTTCTATTTATATCTCCTGTAGGTAATCTCATTTTGATAAATTCTATAATATCTGGGTGAGATATATCTTTATATGCAGCATAAGAACCTCTTCTTGTTGAACCTTGTTTATATGCAGTCATATCAGCATCTACTGTATGTAAGAAACCTATTGGACCTGGAGTCTTTTTACTCATACTCTCAACATCAGACCAATGTCCTCCAACACCTCCACCTTTAACAGATAACCATCTGAGTTCTGTTGAATGATCACATAGACCTTTAATACTATTAGGAACATAAGTTAGGAAACAACTAATAGGTAAACCCTTAAGTTTCTCACCTGGTAATATAGCATTAGATAGTACTGGGCTAGCAAACATAAACCAACCATCACTAACATAGTTATATATTCTTTGACCAAATTCTTCATCTCCTCCGTTATAACAAGTTGCTGCTCTAGCAAAAGCTTGTTGTATAGTCTCATTAGGTCTTGTATAGTGAGACTCTAATAACTTTCTAGAAAAGTTATCCATCTTAACAGATTTACTATTATCTATTTTTATCATTTATATACTCCTTAACTATTATATTATTTTGTTGTAGTAATTTAATACCACTATCATCTCTATATGCTTCTTTATATATTACTTGTTTAATGCCTGATTGAACTAATAGTTTAGCACACATTACACAAGGAGATACTGTTACGAACATATTACAACCATTAGTTGATATACCGTGCTTAGCAGCAAAGGTAATAATATTTTGCTCAGCGTGCATAACGCAACCTTTAGTATTATCTCCATCTTCACAGTGGTTCTCAGCACCAACAAGAGTACCGTTATAACCGTCTACTAATGTTCTTCCATCTCTTTCAAGGATAGCACCAACCTTGTTTCTTTTACAGTAAGATTGTTTAGAAGCTAGTATAGCTTTATCCATCATATACTTATCTCTATTTCTCATTTTGTGCTCCTTGTCTTGCTCTTCGTTTCTTTCTAAGTTTTTGTTTCTCTTTAGTTGTCATTTGTAAACTCATCCATAATTCTTGGGAACTTCTCAGATAATACTAAAGCTATCTCATTAGCCATAGCTCTAACTTCCCACTGTGCGTGTTTATCAGTTCTTAGTTTTAAAAATTGTGACCACATTTGCATATTACCAGCTATATATAAGTCCGTTGTTATAGCTCTTGTAAAAGCATATCTTGCATCTTCTTTCTTAACCCCCAAATCTATTAATTTATTATATGTACTCCTTGACTCATTATTCATAAAATTGAATAATGTTCTAGCAAAATCTTTATTATTTTCATCTAAGTACTCACAATGAGGAACAACAAAATCTCTATCAGACTGATCAACATATCTTTGACTTTCCCATAGATGGCTGTCACTATCTAACATATCTGCAAAACTTGTTCTCAGAGTCTGTACCGCTGTTATACTAGATATATCCTCTATCTTGATAACTGCAAAACCAAATCTAAAAGTAGCTAGATGTTTGTGCTCCTTCATTTTCTCAATCATCTCTAGGTTCTTAGGTTTACTATTATAACAAATAGCTGCCGAGGTAGCTATCATCTCTTCAGTTCTATTATTATAATCCTCTAATGTTACTTTCATTTATAATACCTCCCAATCAGTATCTAACATATCACTTTGGCTAGCCAGCCAAGGAACAACTCTACCATCCGCAGTTTTCATATCTATATGTGGTTGATAAGTAATCTCAGTACCTTCTTCATAAATACCTAATAATGGAAGTCTGTTAACTTTAAATGTACTCCCCGGAACTAAGAATATAAACATACCTTTACCATTCCAACCAGCTCTACAAACTTTTTGACCTTCTTTCATTGCTTGAATAGCTTCTCCAAAAGTCATACCTTTAATTGGCGTATAAGCTCTGTTAAATACATCTAATGGAGACCAAGATACATAACCATCAAACTCTTTAGTATTACCTTTACCCCCATCTACATACTCAACTAGCATACCATCATCTGAGCCATTCTCATCTTCAGGTAATTCCCAACCTCTAAACTTATTATATTCCAACCTATTCATTGGCCTTGCATTAATTCTTTTTGTTCCTATAAATGCTTCCATTAATCTATCTCCTCTTTAGTCTTATCAGCCCTAATACCTATATAAGTAGGTTGAATATAAGTGTCTAATATTTGCTCATACTCTATCTCAATAACTTTACCTATATAATCTTCAGGTTCATCCCTTCTGGCAACATCACATAAGCCCGCACCCACTTTAACTATTCTACCTGACTTGTCTTGTAAAACTAGTGAACCTATCAGACCTTCGTATTTACCCTCACCATCTGTAGTATCTATACATAATAAATCAGCGGTAGGTCTAAGTTTTAGTTTAATAGCATTATTAACTCTCTTACCCAGGTTATATAAGTGGTCAGGAGTTTTAAGGTATAATCCCTCAAATCCGTGCTTTACAAATACATATGCAGTCATAATACACTCTTTAAGAGTCAATGGACCTTTAAAATCTACTGGCTCACAATGAGTACCTAAGTCCAAAGATTGTAAAATCCATAGTCTATCTTCAAAAGTATTACAACCTGGTTCTAGTCCTTCATTAGTCTTTAAGTCTTTGCTCCAAGGACAGTCGAATACTTTAAATATATCATTCCCTGGAATTGCTCCACTTTCCAAACCTTTCTCAAAGTTTGTTCTATATGTGGTTAATTTTGCAGCCTTACCTCTATTCCCTAGTTTACCATCAGTATTATATATATACTCAGCTTCTAGTATGAAATCTACAAAAGGGTTTAGGTTTTCTAATTCATCAGCTATATGTTCAATATAAAACTCTTTACCTCCACTAGTATAAAATCTAACTGTTCCATTTTTCTTATGTATTTGTACATAATGACCATCATATTTAACAGAAGCATAGAATAAATCTTCAAGTTTACTCTTAGGTACCTTACCTAAATCTTTTCCTTTACATTGAGGTATCATAAGTACTCCCTAATTAGTTTATTATGTATCTCTCTTGTAACTTCGATATCACTCATAGCATTATGAGCATTGTGTTCTATCCCATAATATTTAGCAACAGCTTCTAAGCTTTGTGATTTACCCGTATCAATCTTACCTAGATATTGTAAGTACTTAATCAAAGCAAAAGGATCTAGATGTTTATAATCAATTAGTTTCCAGTAAGTAGAAGGAACTAACTTATCCATCCAAGTTTGAATAAAGCCTGTATCAAAATCTGCGTTATAAGCAACTAATTTATATTTATCATCGTTACCTATATACTTGTTTAGTACTGATATAAATTCTAAACAAGCCTCTTTAGCATCTGGTAACTGTTTGATTTGTTCTAATGTATAACCATTTACTTCTAAAGCTTTATCAGATACCTTCTTACTATAAGATAGTGGGTTCATTTCAATCTCACCTCTTATTAGTTCAACCCCATTAGTATCTTCTATAATATAAGCTAATGTTATAATACCGTGAACATACTTAATAAGTCCAGTTGTTTCTACATCTACATATAAAGTATTCATTACTTATCCCCTGCTAAGAAATCAGCATATAGTTCATCATAACCTGGTGTAGTATCTTTAATAAAGTTACCTTGTTCATTTAAGAAACCCTTACGGTCTCTGATATCTTCATAAGCAACATTGGCACATTCTTCTAGTGTAGTTCCTTTTAATCTAGCTATATTAGTTAATAGAACGAAACAGTCACCTATATCATCTTTGACATCTTTACCTTTAATAAGGTTGTCAGCCAGTTCTCCCATCTCACTCATTAGTTTCATACATTGAGTTACTGCATTACCATTAGTTAATATCCCTCTATCTAATGACCAATTAACTATCTTACTTTCTACTTCTTGTAAATTATACATTTATATTTCCTTCTAGTTTTTCTTGTGTTCTTTTATATTCTGAGCTATTCTTATAGTCCTCTATAAGAATACCGTACTTATCAAAAAGTAATTTCATTACTTCTGGCCTAGTCTTCTTTGTCTTACCTGTAATAAAATTGTTTACGTGAGTTGCAGTCGAAAGATTTAAATCTTTAGCAAGTTTATACTTAGTTAGATTATCATCATTTTTGAGAGCAGTCAGTATACCACTTTTGATACTTGGTACTTCTACCATATCCATTTAGTTATCCTCCTTTATTTAAAGATGATGTATTATATCAAAATTATTATTAAAGTTTTATTAAAATTTTAGTATTATTTGATTATTATTTAATGTTTGAACTATTAACAAATAATTAAAAATGGGTGCTATAATAATATATTTTGACATAGCAGCATTTTAATTATTTATATGTAAAATGTATTGACTGATTTATTTTTTAGTAAAATAAGCCATTTATTTAACAAATTTCCTTTTAAAAATACTAAGTTTTGCTGGTTCTGGAACCATCTTAGTACCAGGCCCTAATAATGTTGGTCTTTCTAAGGCACTAACTAAATATCTAGTGAACTCAAAAGGCATGGACTTACCTACAGCTTTATCTTTCTTAGTATTACTTAAACCCTTAAAACTAAACTCATCAGGGAAGCCTTGAATTCTTGCTTTTTCTCTTAGAGTTAGGGGGTATTTCTTTTTCCAGTGGAACCAAGTACCCCCTCCAGTAATAGTGGTTGATGTTATATTATTAGCTATCTTACGATTTATTCTATGTTTTGTTTGTCCATCAGCAGCTATATAACTTAACTTACCATCCCTTTGCAACATATCAAAAGCTTCATCTAATGATAGGTACTCTTTAGTTATACTATTCTTTAAGAAAGGTTTATAAACGTGTAAGTGATCTATCTGAGGTATATCAGTATCAGGTAAATCTGATATTACAGACTCTACAGTATTTGAGTGTATTTTCTCCCCTGGTACAAATTTCCAATCTATATCTTCTCTTGTAGCTATTACCCATAATCTATTTCTACCTTTCTGAGTATTACCATAGTGATAGTTACTAACCCATTCTAATTGATAATTATAACCCTCTACCTTAGGTACTTCATAAATATAATCTAGCTTAGACTCTATGATAAAATGTTTAGGTCTTATCTTATCTATATAGTAGGTTAGGTTAACACATTCATCAGCATCATAGTCTTCAGCAGACTTTCTAGATAATTGTGAGAATTTACTACAACTAGGCTGAGATACTATAATATCTATACCTTTTAAATCTTCTAGATATTTTAAATCATCATACAGAGTAGACTCTGGGAAGTTAATCCCAAAGTTCTCCTCATTAATTAATCCTCTACTATCATAGTTACCTACAATAGTGTGTCCAGCTTCTTGGAAAGGATATAACATACTTCCTACATTAGCTTCTAGTCCTAATATTCTCATTTAATTAGTCCTTTCTTATATATAGCTACATCTTGTTCAAAACAATGTAATGATGTAGCAATGAAATGTAGTGTACCCATCTCAACATCTAGTCCAGCTTTATTAACAACCCATAAACCTAATCTATTAGCAAAGTATAAGTCATTATGTAAATGTCTCATAGCATCGCAGCTTCTCATAGGATAGAATATATCTAGTTTATTGTTTCTTATAATGAACTGCCAACCCAATGAACAAGGTACTCTTTCTCCTTGTAAAGAAGCTGTTAAATCTTCTGGGAAGAACATAGGTAGATAAGCTTGTCTAGTATCTGGTTCTTTCTTTAATACTTCAACTAAGGTATTCAAATCAGCTATATTGTATCTAATACCTGTATGTAAATCTTTGCTCCATAATCTTTCAGAATATGTATGACTGAAACATTTACCATCACTAAGGTAATCATCTGTAGTTCTAGCCCACATCTTATGAGATGGGTCGGGGTTTATAGGAACTCCCCCAACCCTTTCAAGAAAGTGAACATTAGCCCAAGGTTGCTTTGCATTAACAGCATCACTTGCATCGTTTGCACTCTGTTGCATCTGTATCTTTTCTGATACGTGTAATATCTCTACCATAGCTGGAGGTTGTTTAGTACCTTGCCAGCTATTTGTTCTTATTATAGAGCCATTAGTAATTAACTCATCTCTGAGCTTCTTCATTATATTTAACATTAGTTAATCCTTAGTTGGAGAGTCTTGCATTTCTTTTGCTTCTTCAATAGCTTGTTTCTCCATTAATGTAGCATAGCCTGCAAGGTCGTGAAAACTATCTACATAAGAAGGTTTACCTGCAGCCCTAACTAGTTTTAGAACTAGATCACTAAACCCCATAGCTGTTTCTTCACTCATTTGCTCATTGTTAACTATAAAGTGATGTTGTTTAAGTACATTCATAATTTCTACTCTAGAAGAACACACTTTACCATAACTACCATATATAGAACCTCTTTGCTTTAATGTATCTGCTACATTACCTTCATTATTTCCCATTATATCACTCATTACTCATTTCCTTCTCTCATTGCTTTTAATTTTTACTAGTCTTTGGTTGCCATAGTATTATCTCACCATCTTCTTGTAGTTGGTGCATATTCACCAATCTCATATTTAAGACAGCCATATCAGTTGGAGTCTTACCCTCTGGTACATATTTACAGTGCTGTAGATAAGCTGTTTCTAAACCTCTCCATAGTTCAAGTTCAGTCATACCCTCATCTAAATATTTAGCAGCTTTCTTAGGGCCTATTCCTTTAAGTCCAGGTATGTTATCAGACTTATCCCCTGTAATAGCCTGTAAGTATTGATTATACATAGCTTCTTCTGGTGATCTATCAACCCATCTCATTTTAATAGGGTTCTTTAACCAAGGAGCTTCATAATAATTCCAGTGGGGTTGCCCATAGTCTTGGCAGTTATTATATATATCTTTATCAACTATGACTAATATACCATTTTCCCTTAGTTGTTTCTTTCTCATAACTACATAATCATCAGCCTCTACTTTAGTATGATACATACTTTTAAAGTGGGCTTTCAAACCATCTTTAGTTTCTGCTAATCCTACAGGTGCAGGTTTTCTCTTACCCCTATTAGCCTTATACCACATCTCTGGTTTATCTGGGAACATATCTTCAAGTAAATCGTATCTGAAGTTTCTACCCGATGTGAAGTGTAATTCTGTATTCTCAATCTTACCTCCAATCCTATCAAGAATTAAGTCCATCTTACCTTTAGCGTGAAGTATAGACTCATTAATATCTATATCCCTATAAGTAAAAGTTTCTTCATTCCAACTCTTCTTACTTCTTAGCTCAGCCATTTCTTCAGGAGTATGAAATTCTTCACCAAGAACTTCTACCTCATACTCTTTAACTGAACAGGCAGCAAAAGCTATAGTATCAGCATCGACTATAATTATCTTATCGTGTTTTGATGGTAGTTCATTACCCGCCGCATCTATATCTATTATAATCATATCTTCTTCACTTTCTATTGGTTCTATTTCCATTAACTTACTCCTTTTACTTCTGACTGGTTACTTGGTGCTTCATTAGCAAGCTTCTTAATTTCTCCATACCTCATCTATTTCTCCTTCTACTTGCTTTTACTTGTTTTAACTTCTTTTTCTTCGCTTTAGCCAATTTAGTTTTCTTATTTATTGAACCATTATTAGCCCAACCTTGATTATATGTTTCTGCATTTAGTGACATTGCAGCAACTCCTGCTACCATTGTCATCATACTTGATCTACTTACCATTAACTTACTCCTTGATAGGCTTTGGATATACCTACTTCCACCGGCATATCAACTGTTGGTATCTTAATACCCGGTAAACTCATATAATACTGCCAGGCTTTTTCACAGCCCCTAACTATTATATCTTGCCAGTAGTCTGCATACTCTTCAGTAGTTTCTATTGATAAACTATCGTGAACAAAGTTAGCAACTCTGAAAGGCAAATTCTTGTCTTCTTGGTTAAACTTAACTACGTAATGTATCCATAATTTAGCAACTTCAGCAATACCTCCTTGAATAGGTATATTAACAGCATCAGTATACATATCAGGTTTAACCCATCTATTTAGTAATGTCTTGACAACATAGTTACCCTTATCTGCAAAGAACTCTTTCTTAATCCTTTCAATAGTTCTAAACTGGTCAGAATATGCCTTCATCCAGTTGTTTCTTCTTTCTTGTGCTTCTTCCAAACTCATAACAATACCATAGTTCTTAAAAGCATAAGACTGGAATGTTTCTGCCCCCATACCATAACATAGACCAAAGTTCTCAGCCTTAGCTTTCTTTCTCTCATCTGATGTAATATCATCTAGGTCTTTACCTGTAGTTCTTGAAGCTGTTAGCTTATGTAAATCTACCTTGTTAGCAAAAGCATCAGCCATAGTTTGTTCTCCATATACTGCAGCAATTAATCTTAGCTCAGCTGTAGGTAAATCCCCACCAACAAAGATACGATTATCATCTTCAGTAAAGCCAAATATATGTTTAAGCTTTCTAGGTAGTTGTTGCATATTAACAGCACCTTCTCTATCTCCACCTTTGCAGGCCCATCTACCAGATCTAGTACCATAAGGATTAAAATGACCATATACTTTATCTTGTTTATAAGTCTCTAAGAAATTTATAGTTTTAAGTATACCCCTCTTATCTAATATTAATTGAGAATAAGGACAACCATCAGCAGACCTTCTAAGTAGTGCTGTTTCATCACTCTCGGTAATCACTGGATTAGCCTTATGTGTAGCTTTAACTTGTTCCCAGTCATAATTAGTAGCTATGTTTTGATTAGTATCATAAGCCCATAATAAAGCTCTTACTTGTTGATAACTATTAACATTCACATCTACTGGAAACTTAGCTGTTATCTCTTCTAACATTTGTCTATACTTGGTTTCTTCTTCAGCTCTTATAGCTTCATTAACCTTTAATCCACATTGTTGCCATTCTACAGTATAACCTAAGTTAAGTGCATCTACCTGATAAGCCCTGTTACTTCCAATCTTAGGGTATAGTTTATCCCATAAGAACTTCATAACATATACATCTGTAGCTGAATACTTTAACTGATCTTCTGACAAAGGTCCTGGCTTAAATCTGGCTTTTTGTAATGCTTTCTTATCTAAACCTTTATAGAAATTCTTACCAGGGAAAAGATGGTCTGTAACTATATCAAGATTAAACGCATCTAATTTAGGTAATCCAATCTTAGCCATATACCACAAGTCATCTACCTTTCTACTACCAAATCTAAGGGTACCTTGGTCATAAGAGCCGTTCCACCATACTAACCATAGGTCTTTATGTATCTCAGCAACTTGTTTTCTAGTTACTTTAATAATTCTTTCTCTCTTTAAATGTTTGAATAAACTATTTGTTGTGTTCTTTGAAGTAGTATGTTCTCCAAAGTAATCTACATCTAATATATAGACATCTTCAGAAGTTTCTGGTTGATAGTATTGTATAAGTCTTGTGTTAATATATAAGCCATCACTTTCTATATCACAGAATACTGGTAACTCTGGGTTAAATTTTGGTAGTTCATCTACGGTAGTTATTACTTTATAATTCATTTAGTGCCTCCACGCAATTTTAATTAAATGTTAAATAAAAGAGAGACAATTAAGCCTCTCTTTTATCAGTTAAATATCAGGTGTTTCTGAGTCTTCAGCATCTATACCAGCAACAGAGTCACCTAAATCGATGTCTTCTCCACCTATATCTTCAGCATCTATATCATTACCTTCATATTTAACTAATTTAGCAATTTGCACAGCAGATAAGTATAAAGTAACTTTATGTGAACCTCCAGTGTTGTTACCAACGGCAGTACCGTGAATAATACCAGTTGAACCTTCACCTATAGCCCAGTCAGCATTGTGAACTGCTTGAGTTATATCTTTACCTTTACCATCAAATACTTTTACTACCTGAGGGTTACCGTCAGGCCATTTAGTATTAGTCTTAAAAGTAATAAGAATATTACCCGTAGGTATCATTTTAACTTCCTCAGTTTGAGGGTCAATTTCACCTTTAGGATCTTTTTGTTTCTCAATCTTCATACCGTCCATAGGTTCACCATTCTTATTTAGTGCAGGTTTACCTTTAACCCCATATTGTTTTTTATAGTTCTCCCACTCTTCATAAACTAATTTACTAAAAGCTTTGTGAACTTCTCCATCTTTTGGTACGCATAGACTAGCAACATATTGCATTCTTGGTTCTTCACCTTTCATCGCGTTGTTTCTACCCTCACCTGTAATAAATACATATTTAAGTGGACCTACTTTTGTTTTAACTTTAAGACCTTTTGCCATAGTGTTTTCCTTGTTTTACTTGTTCTAGTTTGTTCTAGAATGTTTTAGCTGCTGTTTGCAGAGTCATAATGTCTATTAACCTTTTAATAGACTAATGAGAATGATATAGAATTGCATACATATAGTTAAGGAGAAAATCTAGCGGCAACTATAATTCTTTCTTTACTCTATATCACTCACATTAGGCTATTAAGGCCTAAATTAAGGCCTTAAACTCAAATTATACTGAGAATGGGTAATCAGTTGAGATAGACTCAGTACCGATTGGGAATTTATGATTTGCATTAGAGTCAATAGTGTTAAGTAACTCTTCCATTTCAGCAGCATCAATCTCTTTAGCTCTGTATTGCTTAAGTACTTCATTAGTTGCTTTATTAACCATAGATTTTTGAGTTCTATGTAATTTCTTACCTGCAAGTGACATACTATCAATTTTACCTTTAGCAGATGTGTGGAAATCTTCAGCAGGTAAGTACTCTCCAAAGTAAGTACAGTAAACAAGACCTTCTTCATTAACTTTAGTAGAAGCTGCAGTAGAACCAAATACACCTGTAATCTCATTTGCAAGCTCAGCAGTAATTGCTCCTGCTTCAATAGCACCATTTAAAATCTTTGCAAGATTCTCTTTTCTTTCTTTCATTGTAACTTTTGCCATTTTATATCCTTTTAAGTGGGTAGCATACCCGAATTTAATTAGATAGTTTATCCTCCACCGCTAGAGGTAACAAGTAAACAAACAACATTTATTTGTTTTTGTAGTAACATTATACCAATTTAATTATTAAAGTTTTATTAAATTTTCAATTATTTAGAAAAATTTTGTTTTTTGCACGAGACATAGCTACATATAATAACTTAAGCATTTCTTGTTTGTCGAAACACTTAGATAAATCAACACTATCAACGTAAACATTATCATATTCTGAACCTTGAGACTTATGAATAGTCATACAGTGGTCGAAGTCCATAATAGCAACATAGTCGTTTATAGTCTTATATTCTCTGTAGAACTTTCTACTATCTTTGTTACCTTTATTAGCATTAACTAGTTTTTTACCCAACTTAGCCCTTATGATTTTATTCTCATAGCTACCGAATATACCAGCTATAGTCATACCATTAGTGAACTCATAAAATTTTATATATTTTAATTCATTCATATATTGCACTGGCAGATATTTTGTTTCAGTTGATATAATACCATTAATAGTCTGTAATGCTCCCATATATTCAAAATATACTTGCTTTAAAATCAGTTTTAATTTTAAAGTTGATACATTTATAATGTCTCCAGGCTTTGGTTCTTTATAACCTTGTATAGCTATATTATGTCTCTGAACTGCTTCATTTGTGAAGGCTAACATAATCTTCTCACCATTATCTTCTTTATATAATTTATCTATATCTTGTCTTCTTAAGAAGTTATCAGTCGCATCTAAATACTTCATAGGTATCTTCTGATCTATCATATCAACTAATAGTTTTAATGGTTTAGATATATCAGAAGTAGTTCTGTGAATAGTAGTTAACTTCTCCCAGAATGGTTCGTGGGGATTTACGGCAGCAGGGCCATCTACTGGACTTAACTGATTGAGGTCCCCTACATACAGAACCTTAAGTGGCTTAATCCTATTTACTATAATATCTTTAGACCCACATATATCACATATTTCCCCATCATCTAGATCATTATTGCACATATTACAGGTATAACTAGTTAACATTAGCTCATCTTGTAAGTCTCCAATAGACATATAATCTTTCTCACCTACAAAGCTAAACTCATCAACTATTAATAGTTCTAGGTGTTCTGGCTTTCCGTGTTGGTTAGAGGTCATCAAAGCTTTTAAATGAGTTGCTTTACTATTAATCCCAGGTCTTTTCTTTAACCAACTGTGTAGAGTAGTTATATCTGTATCTTCTGGTAACTTCTCAATAAGCACATCTTTAGCTTTATGGGTATATGCCACAACTTTATAAACCACACCTTGAAAGTTTAACTGCTCAACAATCCCTTTCAGATGTGTTGTTTTACCTGAACCTGCTGGACCTGTAAGGAAGGCCTCTAGCTCATCATTTTGTTTTAGGAATTTAGTTATCATCGTTTACTCCTGATATATTTGATTTGTTTTATTGCTTTAGGTTCCCTAGATATCTGAGCTTTTACTAACTTATCTAGTAAATCTTTATATGTATCATAACCATAAGTTTCAACAGAATTCTTTTTACCCCTATAGGTCCATTCGATAAGCTTTGGATAAGTCTTATTAGCTGGAATGGTAACTATTATATTATTAATCATATCGTCTACCCTTTCCCCTACAGTGTTTACTTCTCTTGAGCGGTGTAGGCCATTGAATTTCTTGTATAAAGATAAATAAAGCTAGTAAATACTTCATTATATATCCTTTATTATATCTACTAAGTCTGTACTACCATAACCAAATGAGTCTATTATATCCTCGTACTCTCCTGGTTCTGAGTCCCTGAGCATATTTAATAGTTGCTCATATTCTGACTCTTCTCTTTCTTGTTGCTCCATATACCTATTAAGAGCTGCAGTATTAGCACACTGTTCCATCTTCTGTGTCCTCCTTAAGTACTATTCCTGGTAAGGATACTTTATTATTCCCAAATACTGTTATATTTTCTCTATTTCCCTGAGGGTCTGTAAGTATAATGGTTATAACATCATAAGTCCCTAAGTTATTCTCTGTATCGTGTTCAACTGTCTGCTTAACCTTGATATCTGCTATATTATGTATATTTATATATGCCATTACATATTCTCCTTATAAGCTTTAATAATCTTTTCGATCTCTACAGATTGTTTATCAACTAACCCACATATAATCTTATTAGAGTTGGTAGATACCTTATTTAGTTCTTTATAGGCTTCTTTCCATCTTATTGCAGCTCCTTTATAAACAGTAGAGTCCCTCTTAAGTTTACTAACCTTAGCCCTCAATTCTTTGATTTCTTTATCTTGTGCTTGTATTATTGTTAAATACTCTAGTACCAGTTTATCTTTGTCATAAGTTTTCATTACAGTTGCTCCTTAAGTGTCTGAATAAAGTCAGAAGTTTCTTTTAATCTATTAATCACATCGTCATAATCTTTAGAAGTTATATCAGCCCACTGCTTCAACATATCTCTTCTAGCCATAAGCTCTTTCTGTACTTCCCTGTGCTTATTTAGCTCAGTTATAATACTCTCCTTGATGTTTAGGTATGGGCAGCTCATCTTACTGGTCTCCCATTTCTTCCTTGTGGGTTTCTTATCCAGATACTATCTCTATTAACAGTTACCGGTTCTTGTCCATCAAACTTAACCATAACTGTGGGATGCTCTTTAACCACTATACCTTCTGCTAGCATATTATTATCTTTCTGAACTTGTGAACCTACCCATACTATATCACCTAAGATTTCGTCGTTAATGTTACATCTTATCTTTGTCTCGTACTTTTTCCTAGTTGCCATTTTTCATTCTCCTTATTTAATTTATTTATAAACTATTATATCAAAATTATTATTAAAGTTTTATTAAAATTTTAATAAATTAATTATTCTTCTATTAGTGCTATATCATCTTCTATATTCTCAAAATCTTTAGCCTGATCTCTAGTCAATTCCATAGTAACTCTATGTACTGCTTTATTATAGTTCTTACTCTTAGTTATTCTTTGAGTCTGTATCCCTTTCTTCTTCATCATACTCACAGTTATAGTATGTGTACACTCATTCCCTCTCATATCTGTAACTCCAGGAGTATATAATATAATCCACAACTGATTAGTTTCCTTCTTGAGTTCGTGCCAGTAGTCTTTGCCAAGTATCTCAATTAGTTTATCATTAATCTCTCTACCCGTGAGTTCTTTATGTCTACCTAATAACCTAACTAGTTTAGTATCGTGCCCATAATCAAAACTATCTTCTCTATCTCTTCTTGTATCTTCTAATAGATTCCCATTCCAATATTTAGAATGAGTAAGTATACTTCTATTATATTCTTTAGGGTCTATATCTCTCAAATAAGCACATAGTCTTCTTAGTTCTAATGTTATATTGTGTATAGTCTTATCATAATTCCAGTCAGGAGCCTTAAAACTCTGCCATAGTACAAATCTCCTAGGGTCATCAAATATCTTATCATTATTAGTTTCGACGAAGTCAGTTCTAATATTCTGAACTATAATAGATGATATACCTTTAGCCTCTATCTCCTTCTCTTTATCTCCAGATACAGCCTTAAGTTCTTCTTTATTCTCTTCAGTAACCGGTATCTCAGACTGTTGTCCCCACATTTTATTTAGTGATAGCTCATTAAACTGCTTATTACTCTTAGCAAGATTAAACTTAAACTTACCCCCTGATAGTGCAGCTAGTATATCTACAAATACTCCCTTACCTATTCCCCCAACACCATTAAGCTGGAATATTAGAGGGCTATATATCATCTTCTTCATCTTCTGACTAAGAAAAAACAGGAAATTATCTATCATCTTATCTTGCTCAGTAGCCTCATCCCCAATTATTAGTGACTTATTAACCACAAACTTTCTATCTACTGCGTACTCTGTGTGGTCGTATGTCAAGTTTCTCATTAGTTTAATAAATGTAGGAAACTCATCAACAGTAGCAGCTGGCTCAGGCTCTAAACCTAATATTATGTTATGAAATACGGTCTTATTATAACTATTATATAGTTTAATCTCTCCCCCTATATCATTAAGCCCTTTCGGCTTCGTTATGTCCTCAACTATTGTTATCAGGTCCAGGTTCTTAAGCAGTGACTCCTCATTCTTATCTATAACCAATTTATTATTATACTTATTCCCTTTAGCCTGCACGTTAAGCCTAAACCTCTTAAACCTACCAAGATTAACCAGTGATGTCAGTGTCTCTACGTGGTAGTTACCTTCTACATCAACATATATCTTACCAAAGCCGCCGCCATTTATACTAACCATCGGATGCTTCAGTAGGTTCTCATCGTAGTTATATGTTATTCCTGCAAAGCTCTGTGTTGTTAAGTTACTAAGCTTGCTCATCATATGCTCATATGTTATCGGTTTGCTCCAGAACCTAGTACATATTAAGTCCAGTAAGTCTATTATAGTATCTGCTGATATACTTCTATCTCTTAACAATTTAGCTACTGTAGACTGTATAAACTCAGCAGCATCCACTGTATGTGGTAAACTATCAGGGAACAAATCTGGCCTCATATCTTCCTTATACCTATTCGGAGTTATATGCTGTGCTATGTTCCCAAAGAACTCCCAGGCCCTACCCAAATCTGGATCTTTATAATTGGTGAGGTATTCCCTCGTAGATGCTATAGCAGCTATTAATTCCTTACCTATATATAGCTGATTGTAGTTACTATCTGAGTAACTCTTCTTCTGGTAGTTCACAGCAAGTCTTTCAACCAGGTAGTCAACTAATATATCGGGTATCGGCTGTGCGTATGTTATGTCTTTACCCTCGGGCGCCTGCTTAGTCTCGTTTATAGCCCCATAACCCCAAGTAAAACACTTACCCTGCAGAACATCTATCTTTCTCACCTTCTTTCTACTAGTGTGCCTAAGCTTACTATTGTTAAAGTACTCTGTCGGAGTAAATACATAGTGTGCGTATCCCTTATCAGATGTAACTATGTAAGTATACTCATCTTCTGGAGGGCCCAACATATCTACTATCTCGTTATATGGCTCAGCGTCATCTATATCTATTATTACCAAGTTATCCATCGGCATTATCGCATATCCTGGGTTGTTCGCCATTTCCCTAGCTGCCTCTTCCAATGTAAGATCAGGATACTTAGCTGTGTTCTTATCAGATAGCTCAGATAGCTCATATTTAGGGTCAAGCTTACCGTTATATAACTTATTACCAGACTCTATGTCTCTGGTTATGTGCGTGCTCAGTGGTATAATCTTCATATTTATAACTCCTCTGCAGACTTAGGTAAAGCTGGTTTAGGTAAGTCTTCCATCTCTCTTCTCTCATTTGAACTAACTAATAGATCAATCTTCCTATTATTAGCCCGGACTCCGTTTATCTGGTCTACTCTTCTCTTGGTTACATTTGAGTATTTAGTTAGTTTATTACGATATTCTTTGGTGCTCGGGTATAGTGCTGGTATATGCGCTTCCTCTTCGTTAGAATTGAATAATCTTATATATATCTTATTGGATAAATTATAAGTGCTTAGGCTTACTTTATCTTCCGTTAATACTTCTACTAGTTCGTCTCTGGTTAGTTCCATTTATTTGCCTTTAATTGAAATTTTTATATTATATCCAATTTATTATTAAATATAGATTAATTTATTAAATATAGAAAAATTAATAAAATAGTAAAATGTTATCACTGCTTATTGATGTTCTGTTATTGCTTATTGATGTTCTGTTATTGCTTCGGCATTACCTTAGTTCTGTTATTGCTTATTAATGTTCTGTTATTGCTTCGGCATTACCTTAGTTCTGTTATTGCTTATTGATGTTCTGTTATTGCTTCGGCATTACCTTAGTTCTGTTATTGCTTAACAAGAATTTTATTATCCACAGATATACACATACAGACAGCATTTTATATTCACCAGCGTAAAAAGAGAGGTATTAAATTTATACTGTATTTACTGTATTTACTGTATATTTGTATTTACTGTATTTACTGTATTAATAAAATTCTCAAAATTAAGCCATTTAACATAGCTACAAGCAGTGATAACATCTTAGTTAATAGTAAACCATTAGTAATAGATTAAATTCTCTTATAGCAGCTCAGCCTGGCACTACATTTAACATTAGTCAAACATAAATAATATTTACAATTCTGTCACTACGGCAAACGCTAAAATAGGCAGAATAACATTAGTTATCCCACCATTTATTAATTATTTATTTAGTACCATATATTTTATTAGCATCTGCTTCAGTATGTACTTCATAATAGTCACTATCATTATCTTCTAAGAAGTCAAGACACTCAGCTTCAGTTCCTCTTAATATAGTCAAATCCATATCAGTATCATATACTACATAAGTCTCACTAACCATTGTCTCAGTTAGTCCAACAACATCAGCAGCTGTAGGAACATCTTCAAGAGTCTCATATTTAGTTGATGTAACCTCATCAAGCTTATTTAGTATTGTATCAAATTCTTCCTCAGTTAAATATTTAGCTCTAAATGCCTCTGTAACTTGTTTAGTAACCTTAGCTTTAAGGGCCTTAATTTTTCTAAGTATTGTTTCGGCAGTTTTACAATTAGCTTTATAACCCTCAATTCTTTCTCCAGTTGTCTTATTTGGCTTACTTAGTTTAGTGTTAAATTCTGATGGTTCTAAATATGTTTCAAAATAATTACAATACACTAATCCCTCATCATTTATTTTAGTTGAATTTGTAGAACCCCCAGTTTTTGGTCTTAAAAATTCTAATGCCCCAATTAATTCCAGTAATAAATTATCCTTTTTAGTTTTAGCTACCAAATCAGTAGAGTCTATCACTGCGTGAATTGTATCATTTATTAGTTTCCATTGTGCTGATTTATTTAATTTTTTTGTTCTAGTTGCCATTTGTGTTCTCCTTATATTTGAACAAATTGTTATACCAATTTAACAAACAAGTACAATATGTAGTTGTTGTTTTGATAGTGTAATTATAACTGATTTATTTTTAAATGTCAATAGATTTTAGAGAAAATAGCAAAAACTTTCGAAATTTGTCTGCATTAAGAATTTTAGTGTTGTTGGTGATAGCATTATAATGTACAGGCGCCCGCGATATAACATAATTTATATTAAAATCTTATTAAATTAGATATTATATTTAGTTATAATAATTATTTGTCTAGATTATAGTTATTTGAAGGCTAGTACTGAAGGTATTTTACCATAGTTACCCCCCCCCCATAGCCAATCTTCGAAGTGATTATAACCATCGAAGCAGTCCTCGAATTCAAAGTAATTTATAAGTTATAAATTGCGTTTACGCAATCGGATGAATATTAATATAAAGCAAAACATTTAAACCAACTTTAATCTTTCTTCTGATATAATGCAATAACAATTACTTACTGCTAAAGCAGTGAGAGGTTAATAAATAAGTACAAAGGACTCCCACTATGGCGAACATAATGAACCCAATAACAAAACGAGCCTATAAGGTCGAATTCGAAACTTCTAATATAACTATAGAAGAATTATGCAGAAAATATAATATTACTAAAGAACAACTAGGAAGTACTGAGAAATGGGAAAAGCGGGCAACTGTAGTACTTGCAAATCCCATATGCATAGAGAAGAGGCCTAACACAATAGGTAAACCCGCGCACAGCAAAGGTAATAAGGATATTATAGTTTCAGGTGAACCAAAGACTATGTTAGATACAATACAGGAAACTAAGGAGTTGGCACTTGATAGCACTAAACAGTTCTTCGAGAATTATAATACAGACGAGGTTACTACTAAAGAGTTTAAGGATATGGTAGGAGTGCTTAAGGACCTAGAGGCGGGTGAACTGCTGAAAGAGGGTAAAGGGCAGGGTACTACGGTTAATATATTAGTTCAGAACTTGACTGAAAGGTTTAGAGATGACTGCTAGAGATACAGAATTACAGCCACACGATATCGTACCTGAGACTCCCCAGGATATAAGAGCTAGAAAGAAACTTGAGAAGAGTTATAATGAGAGGGAATTGAACCTTACTGAAGAACAGCGGGAGTTCATAGATACTAAACTAGGTAGTAAGTTGTGGAGATTAGATAATCTCTATACTATAAGAGATAAGGATGCGGTAAAACAGATAATGAAGCTGAATACTTCGCAGAAAAAGATACTAACTAAGTTTAAACATAGTAAGAAGATAATCCTGAAAAGTAGACAGCAAGGGATATCTACATTATACCTAGCTTATTATTTAGATAGTTGTTTCTTTACTCCCGGTTTCCAGGCGGGAATACAGTCATATGGGCAGGATGAGGCAGATAAACTTGCTAAGAGGGCACTACTGATGTGGGAAGAACTTGATGCTGATATTAAAGAACTGTTAGGTTTAAAACTAATTAGTAATAACCAGAAAGGTATGACGTTCTCCAACGGTAGTATACTTAAAATAGGTAACTTTAGGGGTGATACACTACAGGGTTTACACGTATCAGAACTTGGAAAAATAGCTAAGAAATTCCCAGAGAAAGCTAAGGAACTTAAGACAGGTGCATTTCAGGCGGTAGGTAAAAATAATAAGATTACGATAGAGTCTACCGCTGAAGGTAAAACTGGGCTGTTTTATGAGATGTGGAAGAAGGCGACTGAAAACGAGAAACTTAAGAAAGATCTTGGGCCTTTTGATTACCAGGCTATATTCCTTAGTTGGGTAGAAGATCCCGATTGTAACCTTAGTGATGAAGTTGATATATCAGAAGAGCATGATAAATATTTTGATAAGGTTGAGAAGCATCTCAAGATTAAACTTAATGATGGGCAGAAATGGTGGTATGTTAGTAAGGTAGAAGAACTTGGGGAAGATATGAAACAAGAGTACCCAACAACTGCAGAAGAAGCATTTGAGCAGAGTATAGAAGGTACCTATTATAGACACGAGTATGAAGGGCTAACCATAGCTACTGATAACATATATGACCCTAATCTATTAGTTCATAGTGCATTTGACCTTGGTATGAACGATACATTCGCTATAGGTTTCTTCCAAGTGTTCCCAGATAAGAGTGTCAAAATCATAGGGGAGTATATGAATAGTGGGCACGGACTACAACACTATAGGGATATCTTTGATGCGTTAAATAAAAAGTTTGGCTGGGTACACGGAACCACATATGTACCCCACGATAGTAAGGTAAGAGAACTTATAGCTGATAAGACAAGATGGGTTGCACTTAAAGAGTTAGGATTTAAACCTGTATTAGTTACTAAACATAGAGTTATGGACGGTATAGAGGCAACCCGACAATTCTTGAAGAGTGTGACTATACATAATGATTGTAGAGTTATTATTAGTGCTATACAAAACTACAGAAAGAAATATGATGCTAAATTTGATGTATATTTGGACACTCCAGTACACGATGAGCACTCACATACAGCAGATATGCTTAGATATATGGCTATGGGTATTAAAAATAAAGCCATAACTGAGATTTATGTAACATCTATTAGACCTGAAACATCAACATATTTACTTAATAAAGGATTTGATATTTAATGTTAGTTTAATATTAGAAATGTTATAATAGAGTAAATTAAATTTAAAGGACAAATTATGGGTAATCCAGAGCAACAAATTGCAGATGATACCTCAAGACCTAACGGTTCTGATGTATCTACCAATGATAAACAACCACAAGTTGATTATGAGAAGAGATATAAAGACACTCAGGGGGCTTATACTAAATCTCAACAAGAGCTCAAGGCGGCGAAGGCTAAACTAGAGGTCCTAGAGAAGCTAACAACTCCTAAGGTTGAATTAGATGAGTCTACTAAGGCAGAACTAGAAGATTTAAAATTTTCTAATCCTGAAGCTTGGAGGGTAAAACTTAATACGCTGGAAAAAGAGGCACAAAATAAACATAGAGAAACTCTTACCGAAGCTGAAAGAATTGCCAGACAACAAGTAGAATTAGAAAATAGAACTCGAGTCCTTAAGGAATTTCAAGCGAGCCATCCTAACTTAACTATTACAGATGAAGTAATTAAGTATGATGTTCCTCCTAGAATTACTAATAGACTTGAGATGGGTGAGATTAGTTTTGAGCAATATCTTGATGATGTAGCAGACTATTTGAACCAGGGTAAAGTTATAGGTGATGGAAACTCTACATTGAACCAACCCAATCTGAAAAATGTTGGTGGTGGCGATACTGCTACTGATGGTTCGGTGAAGAGAGATATCGTTAAGGATTATGCTAATATAGTTTTCTAACTATATTAGTTACATAAATAAAGGATTTTTATGGCTAATGGTACAGGTAAAGTAGATATTGGGTCTCCGCTAATTAGAAAAGCGTGGATGAGTGAAGGGCTTATACAAAAAGCAGGACAAAGTTTTTGGGCACCTTATAAAGGGAAGACATTTGACTCAATTATTATGTCTAAGAATGATATTAGTGCAGGAACAGGACATACAGTAACTTTTGATTTCAAAGGTAACTTAAGTGGTAAACCGGTTAAAGGTAATAAGACTGCAAAAGGTACTGGTGAACAGAAAAAGAAATTCTCTGATAGCTTAACTGTAAGTGATTATAGATATGTTGTAGATAATGGTACAGCTTTTGATGGTGTTGAGATAGGTGATTTATCAATTAATTCACACGGAGACTCAAGAAGTATGTTAGGTGATTTATGGGTTCGTTCTGAAGACCAAGCTTATTTTGATTTAGCTCAACAAGGTGCTGAATTCGGATTAAATTTTAATGCTGATGAGTTTGACTTAGGTGCACTTAGTAAAATTGAGGCTGCTGCTAAAACAGGTACAGGTTTTGATGTATCTCCCCTAGCTTCTGGTAGAAGAATGCCACTTAAGCCTTTTAAATTAGCAAATGGAGAACCTGTATGGTTATTTGTTATTGATGTTAATATGAAAAATGCATTCTTAAATACTGCAGGTGCTGGTACAGCATTAAGAGAAGCTGATGTTAGAGGTAATGACAACAGACTTATTTCAGGAGTATTAGGTAAAATAGGTTCTTTCTTAATAGTTGAAGGTGCTACATTCTTTGGTGATACTGAAGGAGATATCTTAACTAATGGTTACTATGAGTATGAAAATACAGGTGTAGAAATTGCTGGTTTAAGACAAAAAGATGATAATGGTAATTGGACTGGAACTGAAAACTTTGATGGTACTGCCACTGTTTCAAGAGGTGTTGTATTAGGTGCTGGAGCATTCCAAAAAGCTAACGGTATGATGCCAGATTATAAATATGAAGGTACAGATTTTGATAAATTCTCTGAGTCTTGTCTAGAAACTTGGTGTGCTGCTAAATCAACACAATTAACTGCAGAAAATGCTGACTATAAAGATGGTCAAGCTTCTGGATATAACTACGGAACAATATTCGTAGATGTAACACTATAAGGATAGAATATGGCTGATTTAAGATTTGAAGATAAAAATAACCAAAAGAAAGAAATCAGTGTATTTGCATCAGGAGTTATTGCAACTTCTGATACAATGAATGAAACACTGTTTACTCTTCCTGAGGCTGCTCTTATAACTAGAGCGTATGCTATTGTACTTACACCTTCTGGTACTGATACTGATACAGTGGATATTAAAGTGGGTTCACTTGTTATTGGTGATGAGGTAAAAGTTGGTCTTAGTGGAGTTCAAGGAGGTTCACAATCTATGGGTTACTTCCCTACTGGGGGTACTGTAACTGTGGTTGCTGGAGATGATGCTCCAGATGATGCTGGTCGTATTAAGATTATGGTCGAGTATATTGAAACAGAATTGACTAACGGTACTTATACTGATTAATCAATATGAGAGCTATAAGAGGGTTGGTATACGACCAACCCTCTTTTTATTTAAGGATAAATAATGAGTAGAATTTCAGATATTATACTTAGAGTTAGAGATACACTAGCCGACCCAACTGGAGACAGATGGTCTGATGAACGTTTAATACGCTTAGTAGATGAGGCTCAAAAGGATATATGTAGAAAGGCTAAACTGTTAAGGGCCAAGACCGAAATTAGTATCTTTAATAATAAGGTTGAGTATAATCTACCAGACGATTTATTACTTTTAGACAGAGTTCTATATGATGGAAGGGTTATACCTTTCGTTTCTCACTTAGAATTGGACAGACGACTAAATGACTGGGAGAGTGATACTGGTACTCCACAATCTGTAGTATATGATAAACAGAATAGGAGAAAATTTAAGCTTTATCCTATACCTGATTTAGAGGGTTCAATTTATAAATTCATCCACCCAGGTTACTGGGAAACAAGGGAATTTATAGAAGAAGATTTCGGTATTATAACAAATGCTATAGCTACTGACTGTGAGTGTGTCGCTTTTGATAGTGATTATGGAATAGCTTCGTCTTGTATAGCAAATGAATTAATAGTTACCCCTTTTGATAGTACTGATTATGGTATAGTCGTTTCTATTGATGGAGTATACCAAAACAGTGATTATGGTATACTAGTTAGTTTATCAGAGGATAAAAGTACAGAGAAGTTTTATGAAGATAATTATGGGGTTACAGTTGGTATTCAACTAATATCGCCGTACTTAACAGTATACTATTTAAAGAAACCTAATGTTATCACTTCATTAACAGATATACTTGAGATAGATGATAGCTTTGACGCAGCAATCAAGTACTATGTAACGGGTAAAGCCTTAAGGGACGATATGGATACTCAGAATAGAGTAATAGGTAATGAGGAATTAGCATTCTATGATAGAGAGTTAAAAGAAGCTATCAAAGATGATATTATGGACTTTACTAGAAATAGTAATAAACAATATGAATTTAATTATAGAGGAGCTTTTTAATGGCTGAAACTAAGATAATTACCAAGCAATTAGCTGGTACAGAAGATATCATAACTGGTATAGGTACAGTAAGTCAACAAAGAAGTACTGGAATAAAGACAATTAAGAGGATAAATCCTTCAGAGATGAAGGGAGCTATTGTTTTAGCTACTATCGCAGATTTAGAAGCATTGGTTATAGATGAACTAGGAAATACAAAAACAGTAATTGTTCAAGATGAAAATAGAGGAGGGATATTTCACTACAAGGGTACTGGAGTAGATGATGGAGGTACTATATTTAAGGGTTGGCATAGACAATATGAAGGTGCTGTTAATCCCAAGTGGTTTGGAGCAAAAGGTGATTATGTAACTGATGACTCAGCCATAATATCTAATGTACTTAACTCTTTTAAATATGTAGATTTGGGTAACAATGATATATATTACATAGGCTCAACTATTGAGGTTACTAATGAAGATGTAGAAATACTGAATGGCGGGTTTACTACAAACAATGTCTCTACTCTAGGGATTATGTTTAAATTTAAAGGCTCTATTAAAGTAGAAAATGTAGTATTTGAGAGCCAGGATACTAACTTTACAGTTGTTGAAACTTCTGCACCCGGTGATTTTATATGGTTCGACTCTATATCAACTCCGAACGATATAGATATAACGATAAATAACTGTACATTCTTTAATGCTAAGAATGATGCTATTAGTGGAGGAGAATATACTGGGACTGGTAATATAGTAAATACTTTAAATATTACAAATAATAGTTTTTATAAGTCTCAAAGATACGATATAACTGTTAGGAACTGTAATAATAGTATGTGTAGTGGTAATTACTCTGAAGGTTCGGGAGCATTTGTGGATTATGAGCCATCTGGAGATACTAATAAAATGTTAAAAGTATCTGTTACTAACAATATAGTTAAAGATTGCTTTTATAATGCTATACAGGTATCAGCTGGTAATATAAATGCCAGAGGGCTGGCGGATATTAGTGGAAACCTTATAGAGATGTCCAGTTCATATAACCCTAGTGTTGCTACAAAACAAGCAATAGGTATAAGGACTAATAAAGCTACTATAAGTAATAATACTATGAAGGGCGGATATGATAGACTTATGGGTGTAAATGGAACAGAGGCAACCATTAATGGTAATGTAGCTAGTATGGAAGGTACGGGCGAACATTATGAGTATATTAAACTTACCAACTCTACCGCTTCTATTGGTAACAATATCTTTAACTCTTCTGCAAATTTACTAAATGATGAAATTAATGCTGATGCAGACTCGTCATATACCTCTATAAATACTAATAGTAGTATATTAGAATTGGGTAATATGTATGAACAAGAAGTGCATATTAATGGTAGCTCGGGATTAGAAAGTAGGGCTAAACTTAGGATAGGTGATTTAGTTATAGATACTACTGGAGCAAGTGGTTCTGAATATACTACTTTGTCTTGTATATCTGGCCAATTTTTAAAAGCGGATAATTCTTCTCTTGATATAGGTTATGCGAGAGATATAAATATGGGAGGTAAGTATGAGCAAAAGATAAATCTTCTTGGTAATAATCAAACATTAGGTGCAAGGGTAGCCCTTAGAGGGGGGGCATTTGTCGTAGATATGCAGCCGGAAGCCGTATGGTTCATTAATAATACTAAACAATTTATGGGACACGATGGAACTTACCTAAGACTATTTGACATACCTACATCAGACCCTGCAGTAGCTGGGGCATTGTGGAATGACTCAGGTACTGTGAAAATAAGTAATGGCTAGTTTACATAAGCTAACCAAGATTATTGGGAACGGTGGGAATAAAATAGATACCCGTATTTAAAGGATAAGGTGGAATGGAAGATTGGATGATAAGTCTTTTAATAGCAGGAGCTGGCGTAATAGCCACTTTTGCTGTATTAAAGCAGAAGGTAGCCGACTCTCTAGCTAAAGACGATGAACAAGATATTAGGTTTAAGGAGTTTAGAATTAAGGTTGAGGATGATTTATCCTATCTTCAAAAGTTCAAGAATGAGAGCAAACCTCAGCTTGAGCATTTAAGTAGGGTAGAACAGGCCATTACCAAAAAACTAGATAATTCAGCTCAGGAGATTACAAGACTTAATCAACAAATTACTCAATCCCCCACTATGAAAGAGGTTAGAGAGGAATTTGTTACTAAAGAGATGTATAAGCAGCTTGAAAAACATATAGATGAAAAGTTTACTAAGATGGAGTCTCATCAAGAGAGAACCAATGATATGCTCCACGAAGTATTAAGTGCATTAAGAAAGGATTAGGTATGCCTACTATAATAGGAAGTTTGTTAGGTGGAGTTGTTAATGGGGTATCTAACTACTTTAAAGGAAAACAGGAGCTTAAAAAGGTTAGACTAGAGTCTGAAAAGAAGATGATTGAGGCTAAGGCCAATGCGGAGATTGCTATTAGTGAGGCTAGAATACAGATGGCTAAGTCAGGCCAGGCTAATGACTATAACTTAGATATTATAGCTATGAAAAATATGGAGAAAAGTTACAAGGATGAGTTTATACTTATAGTATTTTTAGCTCCTATGATTATGGCATTTATCCCAGGGTATGATGTTATATCTCTAGCAGGTTTTAAGGTTATTTCACAGATGCCTGAATGGTATAGATATATTATTATAGGTATGGTTGTAGTTATTTATGGAATGAGAGGTATGTTGAAAGACTTAATAAATAAAAAGCTTACTTTGGGAAGGAAGTAAGCTTAAAGGAATATTATGGATTTGATAATAAAATTAGAAGGGCTAAGGCTGAAGTCTTATGATTGCCCTGCAGGTAAAAGAACAGTGGGGATTGGTTTTAATATGGAAAATTCAGGAGCCAGAAAAGTATGGGATAAACTAGATATACAAGAGGATTTTGATAGAGTATTTTATAAGGAGGCTCAGATAACTGAAGCTGAGGCAGTTAAACTATTTAACAAGACTTGGAAATGGTGTGAGAAGAAAGCATCTGAAAGGGCTAAGGAACTAAAACTAGACTATAACAGTATGCCAGACTATAAGAGATTTATACTTGCTGATATTGTGTATAATACTGGAAGTATAAGAAAGTGGAGAAAGGTTCTAATTAATAAGACCCCAGAGTCAGTATTAATAGAAGCTAGAAGAAACCCTAAGGAAGTTATGGACAGTAGAGTTGCTAAAATAGGTCACTATTTTGGGATTATAAAAAACTTAGAAGAAGCTAGACACTTAGGTTTAGAATATGCTAAATATATAGAGTAAAGGTATAAAATGTTCAATATATGTGAAAGAGGTCAGGCTTGTACCTGCTGGTTTGATGAGTGGTTTGGTAAGTCCTGGAAGGGCTGTTGTAAAGACCACGATAAGAGATACAAGCTAGGTTTAGGTAAGTCTAAATTATCTACGGATATTAATTTATTTAGGTGTGTTAAGTCTAATGGAGGCTTTGTTATAGCTAGTATAATGTTTATAGGTGTTAGTATCTTTGGGTGGTATTATTGGAATAAATACAGAAAGGAAATAAATGGCAAATATTAACTTATTTGATGGAGGACTGAATATTCGTTCAGCCCCTCATCTATTAAAAGCAACGGAAGCTTTAGAGCTTGAGAATGTAGACTTGACTGATGGAACTATCAAAGCCTTCAAAAAAGATACTATAATTGATGATAGCTGCAGTGATAACATCTTCTATAATGAGGAATTGGATAAATGGGAAAATATCTCTAAAGACTATGACAAAATAAATTATAAGGGTAGAGTACTATTTACTGAGGGTTCTTCATTTGTTAATTTACAGACTTCTGAGACAACTAGTGAACCTGCAGGTATATCTACACCTTCAGGCTGGTCTTGGACTATATATTATCCTAATGATAATACTACAGATTTTGACCCTTATATATTTAGCGGAGAAGTTAACTATGCTTATACTTGGTATGATGAGAATACTGGTACTGAGTCTCCACCTTGTATTATTGATACTATATCTGCAGCTTCTAGAGATAAAGACCAATACTATGTAGATTTAAAATACTATAATACCGATAATTCTAGGGTTACCCACGTTAGGCTGTATAGAATAGGTCAGAATTTAACTGATTATACATTAGTTAAAGAGTTTGAGAATGATACTGATGGGGGTGAGTCTGATACATATACAGATAATGTAACTGATTTGCAGGCAGCCGGTAATATTATATTATATACTGAGGGGTCTGGTAAAGGTTTGGTTAATGCTAAATATTTAACGGAACATAATTCAATGCTATTTAGTGTAGTTGGCTCTAAGGTTCAGTATACAGATATAGGAAGGTTAGGGAACTGGGGCCCTTATAACTTTATTGATGTAAAAGACACTATTACTGGTCTAGGTTCAACCTCTCAAGGATTATTAGCTTTTACTTCTGATAAAACATATATAATAACAGGTATGGACCCTAAAGGATTATCTCTATATTTACTCGATGGTACTCAGGGTTGTGCTGACCAAAGGTCTATCGTTAATGTTAATAAAGAATTAGTATGGTTATCTAATGACGGTATATGTATATCTAATGGAGATGTAGCTAAACTAGTTAGTTTGGATAAGCTAGGTAAATTTACTGGGTCTGTTAATCAAGCAGCGGTGTATGATAATATATACTATTTAGCGATGGAAGATAAAACTATACTAGCTGATTTTAGGAGAGATTTAAAATTTAGTTATATGGATACAGTATATAAAGGTTTATATGTTTATAAGGATGTTCTATATGGTACTACAGGAGGTAACTTAGTTACTATAGGAACAGCTAACACACATAAAAATTTGACTTATAAGAGCCCAGATTTGCACAACTCAGATATAGCTAACCATAAGATGTTTGATAATATAAAGGTAGATGCAGAAGGAGATTTAACTATTACTATTTACATAGACAATAATATAGTTAAGGTTGTTGAGCATACTTGGGTTAGAACACTAGAAGAGATAATACCAGATAATAGATATGGGATGTTCCTGAATTTTAAGGTTGAAGGTACAGGTACCTTATATGGTATAAATTTTGATACTTATAATAAATACCAAATATTTGATAACCCTGAGTTTATGACTACTACTCTATTCCCAGAGTCTTACATAGTTAATGGCAATAATGTAATTGAAGAGAATGGAAAGACTCCAAATATACCTCTTAATATCTTAAGTGATAACATTATAGAAGAGATTAGGGTATATAGTACAGGCTCTTGTGCATTAGCTATATATTATGATGGTGACCCTATAAAGTCTTTTAGTATAGACTCAGGTGTTTCTTCTTACACAGTTATTAATACCCTGGATTTAGGTACTTGTAAAACTATACAATTTGAGTCTTCGTGTAGTGACGGTAGTGATGATACAGAGGCTGGTAAAATATATAAGATAGAGACTAAGAGTTACGATAGAGATACTATAGGTACTTCACCCCATTATTATAGCTCTTCAGAATTTAAGGAAGTTATTAAGATTAATAGTAATCCAATGATATTAAACAGAATTGGTGAGGATGTGTATACTACTCCGAATATTCCTTTAAGTACTTATAGTGATAACATTATTAGGGACTTCTATATAACTTATAAGGGTTCAATAACTTTGGAAATCTTATTAGATGATGTAGTTTATAAGAC
>Ga0256837_1000317_pt1 | contig 42423 bp, 48 predicted proteins | sample 4562384metaG_FD_185976 | JGI IMG/M metagenome (GOLD analysis project Ga0256837, IMG submission 185976) | Hydrothermal vent microbial communities from Guaymas Basin, Mexico - 4561-384 | ecosystem: Environmental > Aquatic > Marine > Hydrothermal vents | place: Mexico: Guaymas Basin | collected... | reverse complement strand
GAGAGAGTTCAAAAAATATTAGATGGTAGTTCTGTAGACTTAGAAGAATTTCAAAAAATAGTAAATGTTTTAAATACAATTGATCCAAATACAGATATCATTAGAAATATAAAAGATGATATTAATTTTAAAATAGCTATTGTTAATTCAGATAAAATAAAAGATAAAATTTTATTAGAAACTGAAATTAGAAATATAAAAGATATTGCTTTAGGTTTAATAAATACTCAAGAGGAAAGATATTCACATTCATTTAATAAATTAAGAAATGAATTATTAAGTTCTTTAAGAAATACAAGAAACATTAATAAATTGGATATTGATACATTAAATGTTAAATTAGATAATGAAATAACTTCTAAAAAAGATTTCTATAAAGCGGTTTCATCTTATATGGATATTAAATTACAAAATGAAAAAACTTTAAGAGTTTCGGAAGATAATAATTTAAATCTTAGAATGATTAAAGAAACTAGTACTCGACAAGAGGAACTTCTTACTCTTAGAAAAGAACTTAATACAAATATTGAATTACAGGAAGCTAGTAACGCTGATAAGTTTATTACTTTAAGTAATACAATAACTAAAGAAATTAATAATAGAACCTTTGTTACTAGTACTATTACAAATACGGTTAATGAATTTATTAATACGAATACAAGTAATATTAATAATTTTACAAATGATATTACTAAGAAACTGGACTTGTATCATGATTTAGTAGGTAATGGTTTAGATAATTATTCTGATATCACTTCAGCGATAAAAGATTCTATTGTTAAATTAGAAACTATACAAGATGAAGTTTATAATAGTATTAAATTGGATATTGAAAATGGTAATATAGTTGGAATATCTTCTGGTGGTAGTTCAGATGAAAACACAAACGATTCAAGTAACCTATCTAGAATAGATACTCAAAGTTTATTGAATACAATGGATGCTCGAATTAATGATGTGGTTATCCAAGAAGCAAATAGAGCTCAAACAAGAGAATTAGATATTGAAGCTAAGATTATTAATATTAAAACTGATGTTACTTTAGATACTAAAGAAAATACTAGATTAATTACTGATGTAAAAAACAGTATTCTGACGGCGGTTGATTCTAAAATAAAAGAGTTTGAAAATATTACAGATAATCTTGAAAATAGAATAGATGATTTAATACATAATATGAATTCAGAAAATGATATTAGAAGATCTGATAGTACTTTAGTACATTCTGAAATAGATCAAGCTAATAATAGTATTAAAAATACTACTGAAAAATTAAACAAATTCATAGAAAGAACTGATAATACAAATAGTACTATTTTTGATGATACTAAAAATTATATAGATAATTTAACAGGAACTCTTAATAAAGATTTTAATATTTTAAATAATGATATTAGTACTAGAAATAAAACTCTAGATGCAAAATTAAAAGATTTTCAGGATATGTTATTATCATTAAATAATGATGGTAGTTCACTACATACAGAATTACAAAATATTAAAAATGTTTTAGATAATATGTTAAGTGATACAGAAGTGAATTTAGATTCATTAAGTGAAGTAGTTAATTTTATTAAAGAAAATGATACCGAATTATTAGAAGTTCAAACTAGTATAATAAATGGAATTGGTTTGGATATTATTGGTGGTTATACTCCATTTTTAAATTCTCATTACTTAAATAATATAACAACTATTAGAAGTTCTTTAGATAAACTAGATGAAATAATTTATGAAAATGAAGTACTTACAGAAAATGAATTTAAAGCTTTAAAAGCAAAATTAGATAATGAAATTACTAAAAGAATAGATGACATCAAACAGGTTAATGCTAGAATAAGTCAAGTTAATGACACACTTCAAGATCAAATAAGTCATAATTTATTAAGCATTGATAAAAATACAGTAGATATTTTTGATAATCGTAAAATACTTGATAAAGAAATTACAGAAAGATTATTAGTAGACAAACAAGTACAAGTTAGTGTTGGTTTAGAAAAAAATAATTCTTTAGTTATTAAAAATGCTAATTATATTAAAAGCAAATCTGTAAAAAATAGTTTATTAGATTTAGATGAATCTGTTTTTAATATTAACAAAGATTTACAACAACAAATAGGTAATTTAGATGATTTAGAAACTGAAAATAAAGATGATTTGGTTCAAGCAATTAATGAAACTTTAAATTTAGCTAAATATCCAAACTTTGGTAGTGTTTCATCTTTTAATGATGCATTTATCTTACAGAATTTATAAGAAGGAAAACCATGAGTGATACAAATAATAACTCAGAAACTAAATCAGCAGAAATAGATCTGCTGATTAAGGAAGATGAAAAAACATTAAGAAGTATAATCCAAACTTCAAATGAAGTTTCATTTGGAAATGATGTAAATAAAGAGAATTTATTATCTTTTATGGGTAGTAAAATAGGTAAGATTTATAAAGATCTTATGATGAAATTAACTATTCAAAAAATGGATTTATATAGTTTACATACCAATTTCCAAGATCATATAATTCTGGATACTAATTATAAATCAAATAATGATTTAGATAAGTTAAACATACGAGCTGAAATTACTGATTTCAAAAACCATCTTGGGACTATTCAAGATTACAAAAACAATTTAAAGTAAGGAATTTTTATGTCATTATTATCAGAGTTAGCTATAGAAACTTCGAATCATATTAATATTAAAATTAATGAGGTGCTTGCTATTCTTGAAAAGAATATAGCTAAGTTAAATGAAAATATAGAAGATGTTAAAGTATCTTCTAAAGAATACGTAAAGGAATTAGTAATTGAATTAAAAAATGATTTTAGTACTAAACAAGATTTACTTGATGAAGTTATTAAAATTAATAAAAATATCGAAGAAAATTTTAAAGAATTGGATGATAAAAAAATAGATAAAGTTAATGCTGAAATTAAATTACAAGCTATTAAAGATCATTTTACTAAAATTACAAATGAATTAGAATATAAAAAAATTGATAAAATGTTAGCAGAAAAGCTAATTAATGATTTAAATGAATCTATTTTAAATACTATTAATATTCTTAAAGATAATATTCAAAAACAATTAGATTTTTTAATAACTACTAAAGCAGATAAAGTAAGCGTTGCTAAAGAAATTCAAGTACTTAGAGAGTTCATTGATAAAGAAGTTCGACGTGCTCAGGATGCCGAAAATTCATTAAATACTTTAATTAAAATTGAATCTAATAGAGCTGAAACTCAAGAAAATGAATTAGCTGAGGCAATATCTACTGAAATGAAAAGAGCTTTGGAATCAGAAAATTTATTATCAAATTCTTTAACTTCTGAAATTCAAAGAGCCCAATCTAAAGAAAAAGATCTTCAAGATCAAATCAATGAAAATGATAATCAAATCAATGATGATTTAACTTCTGAAATTAATAGAGCTAAAGAAACAGAAGATGATCTTCAGAAGCAAATAGATGAAAATAAAAATGAATGTTCATTTAATATTAAATTAGAAGAGCAAAATCGTATAAATGCTGATTTAAAAATTCAGAAGAATCTTCAAGAACAAACTGAAAAAATAGATGGTATTTTAGAACTAAGTACAAAAGATAAAGATTCATTTAAAGAAATAGTTGATTATATAAATCAAGTAGATACCGAAAACGATGAATTATTAAGTTCGTATATAATTACTAACAATACTGTAGTTGCCAAATTAGATTCTAAATTAGATGATGAAATTATTAGATCTACTTCTTCAGAAAAAACAATACAAAATGCTTTAAATATTGAAATTGCTCGCGCAGCTAAAAGAGAAAAAGAAATTAGTATTGATTTAGGAGACGAAATCCAAAGAGCCAAAACTAAAGAAATTTCTTTAGATAGTAAAATTGATGATGAAACTACTAGAGCAGAAGCTGTTGAAAAAGATCTTCAGGATCAAATTAATGAAAATAAAAGAACTAGTATTTTAAAAGATGATGAATTAAAATTCGAAATAGATAATGAATCTAATAGAGCAATGGATAGTGAGGTAGAGCTCGATTTAAAGATTAACGAAAAAGATAAAGATTCTAAAGACAGAGATGATAATCTTCAAGAGCAAATCAACGAAAATAAAAGAACTATTGTTAAAGTAGAAATTGATTTAAATGAATCTATTAATATTGAAACTTCTCGTGCTATAAACAAAGAAGATTTTTTAAGTGATTTAATTACTCAAGAAAATGATCGTGCTATTAAAGAAGAAAATTATCTTCAAAAACAGATAGATGAAAATAAAAGAACGTCTTTAGATGCTAGAAATAATATTATAGAAGTTCAGGATCATAATCATAATTATACAATATCTGAAGTTAAAAGATTAGATGATCGAATAGATGAAGAACATTCAAAACCATATATTTATGAAACGTCTTCTAAAGAATCTGTTTCAAAATTGGATTTAAGTATTAATCCAAGTATTTTAAATTTAAATGAAAATCTAATAATTACTCGAGAGGATTTAGTTCTTGAAACAGGTAGAGCTATTAAAGTCGAGGATAATCTTCAAGATCAAATTAATGAAAATAAGAAAAGTCATTTAGATAACACTTCTTTAATTTCAGTCGAAAGAACTCGCATTGATAATATTTTATTAGGTGCTGGTTTAGATAAAGATTCATTCGCTGAAATAGTTACTTTTGTAAATGATATTGATTTAGAAAATGATGATCAATTGGCTAAAGTAGTTCTTGATTTAAAGAAAAGAAACGAAGAGTTAAATAATAAAATAGTAATCGAAACAGGTAGAGCTATTAAAACGGAAGATGATTTAGACGAACGTATTCAAGTACTTGAAAATGAGTCTCGTGTTAATATTAGTGGAGGTTTATCTATTGATAATTCAGAAACTTCTGATAATTCAAAAGATATATCTGAATTAGATACTAAAGTAAATAAAAATACTCAGGATATAAAAGCATTACAAGATAAACAAAGGGATGATGAATTAGCTAAGGATGCTAAAATTAAAAAAATTAAATCAGATACAGATAGTGATTTAAATGATTTTAATACTAAGTTAATAAATCAAGATTCTTTTTTAGAAAATGTTACAGTTAAACAAGACGAGAAGATTAAAGAAAATGAATCTAAAACAAATGCGCGATTAAATAATATCGAATCAGATATAGATAAATTAAAATCAGAAACTAAAGAAAACGAAGAAGACAATAAGCAAAAATATGATTTTGATTTCAGCCAATTAAAAGAAACAATTGCTGACTCAATAAATGATATTAATCTTAATAAAATTAATCTTAATAAAACTTTAACTGAAGTTAACGCGAAATTAGAATCTGATATAGAATCTCTTCAATCTAAAATAAATGATTTATCATCTGATAATTCAAAAAGTTCGTCTAATGATTCTTCGTCTTTTATGTCATTTGGGGAATCTAAAAGCTTAAAAAAATTTGAGGATGAAATTAAAGATATTAAAGAAAAGATAGAAATTAATAAATTAGAAATCACTCTTATAATTAAAAGTTTAACTTCTGATCAAGATAAATTAAAATTAGATTTGGATTATCTTAGTACTTCTTTAGATACTAAAGAAAATAATTTACTTGCTAAAATTAATACAAATACTGAATTAATTAATGCTAATGAAGCTTCAAGAGCTAAAGAAAGTAAAAATATTAAAACTAGTATAACTAAAGAAATTAATAGATCTAAAAAAATAGAAGATACCATAATTGATAATTTAATTACTCAAACTAAAAGAATTGATAGTATTTTAGATGCATCCGATGCTGATAAAAATTCATTCGTTGAAATTGTAAATTTTATTAATAGTATTGATGTTAAAAATAAAGATATATCTGAATTTATAAACAGTACTAGAACTGATTTAGAAATATTGCATACTGCTAATTCTAAATTAAACGAAGAGTATGTAGAATTATTAAATACTAATGAAGCTATTAAAGAACAGTTAGATAAAAATACTAAAAAATTAGATAGTATTACAAAATCGGTTGATGAAGCAGAAATCGATAATGAAGATATAATTAATTTAAATACAAGAATCGATAAATTAAACACAGATTCCAAAAAAACAATTGATAAAATAACGACTAATTTAACTAAGTTAAATAATACCGTTGTTACTCAAGAAGATATAGAAACTATATTTGAATTATCAGTTGAAGATATTAATAAAGATATAAGTAAATTAAATACAAATATTGATAATGTAATTGTTGGAAAAACGATTGTTAAATCATCTTCATATGCTAATGAAGCTAAAACGTTAATTGATTTTAATAAAGATGATTTTATGAAGAAAGAAAACTATAAAAGTTTTTCTCGAACGGAAAATGCATTAACTATAAAAGATAATAAACTTACTTTAAACTTTAATAATTCTAAAGAAACTATTGAATTACCTAAATATCAAATTCAAGAAAAAGAATATAATAGATCGGAAAAAGATTTAATAAGTTCTAAATACATGAGTACTGATAATAACGAGTGGGTTATATTAGACTATAAAATTATGGAAGAGGGTATTTATAATTTTAATATAGAAGTAAAAAATAGTATTGATGATTATTCTGGTATTGATGATGGTATTGGTCAATTTGCTATTATTCCAATGGGTGATTTCGATAATTATAATAGCTTTACTAAAAATGATATAGATTCTAAATTATTTAAAGATGAAAGCGAACATAGAATTAATTTAGGAACCAGTTATTTAAATAATACAAATGTTATTTCAAATCAATTAAAACTAAATGAAAGACAAGAAATTAGAATACTAGTTAGAAATTTATCAAATGATAAAGCAAACTTTTTAGTAAAAACTACAATTTCAAAAACATATTAAGGATTTATAATGTCAATGATAAAATTAAAAACTTACGAAAGATTACTACCAGAAGCTTCTGTAGTAATCTTTGATTCTATAACGGGAGATGTTACTTCCGATGGAAAGAAAATTTCTTTCTCTCAGACTAATATTGAAAAAGAATATTTAAAAACAAGAGATGAAGAGTACAAGAAAAAAGAAGCTAATAAAGAAAATAATATTAAAGAAGAAGAAGATTCTTCTTCTTCTTCTTCTTGGCGATAAGGAAAGGATTTTTATGGAAGATTATCAAAAATTAAAAAATGAAATCATAACCGAAATTAAAACCGAAATTTTCGATATAACATTCTCTTCTTTTAGAAGAGAAGTTCTTCAGAGATTAAATGATATAGATAGTAAGCAAAAAAAACTCCAAGATAGATTAATTAATAAAATAAATAATAGTATTGAAAAAAATAACGAGATTAGTAATAATTTATTAACTGATTTAAATAATTTAAAAATGGAAATATCAGATGATCAAGTTCAAATTAAAGAATTATTAAAAGAGGAAATTGATGAAATTGATGAAATCGATGATGATTTAATAAATGATTTGATAAATATTCTTTTAAATAATAAAGTTTTTTTAGATAAATTGATTAATAAAATATTGTCTAATGTGAGTTAATATGAGCACATGTGCAAATTTTAACTTATTGAAACTTTATAAAATTTATCCAAAAGTAGATAATTTTAATTACATGCGATATCAATTTTATATATATATTTATTTAGATCCATTTGAAAAATTATCTAAAGCGTTTGATATAAAAGCACCTAATGGTAAAAAATATTGCAGTGCTTATACTCCTATATATGTTGGCAAAGCTAGTCGTGGTGCTGGTTATAGACATAACCAGCACGTGCAAACTTATTTAAAAAATAATGAACATAATATTTTAAAAGTCGAAAAATTTAGACAAATTGAAAAAAATATGGAATATGCTAAAAAAAATAATTTAATTGGAGTACCACATAATTGGAAAGAATATCAATTAAATTGGATTATTATTCATGAATCGTTTGATGATGGTAAAAAATTATTGGATTATGAAGTTGGTTTAATTCAAAGCATTGGAACCAAATATAGAAAAAAGGGTCCGCTAGTAAATAAGATAGAGAATTAATTCTCTATCTTATTTTCCTGTCGTTAAATTTCGGACTGTTTTAATACCAGATAACTATTCATGGTATGTGGTACTCTTAGTTATCTCCAAAATAGTTATCTCCAAAATAGTTATCTCCAAAATAGTTGAAGAATTTTATAACAAGTCTTAATATAATCTTAACAAGGGTGTTTAAAGCCCTATTTTTAGGGCTTTGGTATTCTTGAAAATACTAAGATTTCAAGAATCGATGTAAGGTCTAAATATTTTTCTCGAAATAACTATTGGTAGTGCGTGGTACTCTTAGTTATCTATTAATAGTTATCTCCAAAATAGTTGAAGAATTTTATAACAAGTCTTAATATAATCTTAACAAGGGTGTTTAAAGCCCTAAAAATAGGGCTTTGGTATTTAGTAAAATACTAAGATTTCTAAAATCATCGTAAGGTCTAAATATTTTTCTTGAAATAACTATTAATAGTTATCTCCAAAATAGTTGAAGAATTTTATAACAAGTATTAATATAATCTTAACAAGGGTGTTTAAAGCCCTAAAAATAGGGCTTTGGTATTTAGTAAAATACTAAGATTTCAAGAATCGATGTAAGGTCTAAATATTTTTCTCGAAATAACTATTGGTAGTGCGTGGTACTCTTAGTTATCTATTAATAGTTATCTGGTATTTTTTTAAATAAATTGTCGAGAGAAAGAATTGTAGTATCTATACAATTCTTTCTCTTTTTAATATTTACCAGCTAGTAGTTCGGCTTTTGTAATAAGCTTCTTTTCTAATTTTTTCTGAATAGATAATGCTTTGCCTAATTGGGCCTGAGCAAATTTAACTCTTTGGTTTTCAGCTTCTTTTTTTAAGTATTCTCTTTCTGAATTAAAAGATTCCTCTTGTAATTCCAATTGAAGAGATAAAGAAGCTAATTTCTTTTCAAGATCATCTATGCGATGATTACTTTCAAATAATTTTATTTGAGTGGTTTCTTTTTCATTATATAATTCCAGAATTGCTTCTGGAGTTATAGATAAAGGTTCATTCGTTCTATAACCTTTACCCTTTATTAATTTTATAAAATCATCTTTGCTTAACATATTATCTCCTTATATATTTTGTAACTCTTTTACTTTTTCATTGTATAATTTTCTAATATAAATTATACCGACATCTTTTAGATTTTTAATCTTTCTTTCGTTTACTAAATCCATCATAAAATTAAATATTTTAAATTCTTCTGTACTATGTAAGTTATGAGAAATTCTTGGAACCTTACTTCTAGAAATATTTAAATATTTTAATTTTAATTCTTCAGTTTCTTGATAAAAAGACAATTCATATGGTTTTTGGTATTCTTTATATAATCTGTCTTTTAGTGTTCTCATGTATTTCCAGAATTTATACCAATCAGTTTTTAACTTAAACATAAAATTAGTTTTTTGATTATGAAATACAAAACCTTCTATATAATCAGAATCTAATTTAGAAACTTTATTCATTTCATTAATAAAATCTTCAAACTCAATACCTGAATTTATATTTTTAAATTCTTTCTTTGGTCTTATCAATTCTTCTTTAAATAAAGAACAAACATAAGTTAAAGGAATATCAAGAATATTTAAATCAATTGTATTTTTAATACAATCTAATATTATTAATTCTTCTTTTTGATATTCTTCGATATGTGGATCGAATACCGGATCAATAATTTCAAAAACGATGGAACATTTATTTTCAATTAAAAAATTCATTATATTTTCATTTAATGTTGGTTTTATCATCGTATTAAATCGTTGACTGTACTCACCATTAACTGAAGTTTTTGAACTAATGAAGTACTTATATTCATTTGTATCCAAGTCCTTATAAACACTTAATATACCTAAATAACCATTAGCCTTTTCGAATACTTTTAAAGGATAATTTTCTTTATTATTTTTAAGAGCCTTTGTTTTGGTATTTTCTCTCTCGTTAATATTAAAGAATTTATGATATCCTCTAGCAATTATTTCACTTTCGTAATTTTTTTCTTCGCCTAAATTTCTAACGAATAAACCACGAGCATGTATACTCATCGTATCAAATTCTCCACTTTTAAAAACAGAATTTTTAAAATTAATTGCATAAATATTATCAACATTAGTATTTTTTACTATTAATCCTTTATGTTTTCTAGCAATATTTAATAAATTCTTTTCATTTATATCTTCTTTTTTTATATCGCTTACATCAATATCTTTTTTATCTGTATTTTCATACCAAGTAAAATCTTGATAATCTTGAGAAGATTTAATTTTAGTAATTTCAATTTCTTGATTTACAATACTAGCAGCAAATATATTACCAGATGGTCCACGTTCAGCATCACCATTTAAGAGATAGCAGTTATTATCTTTATATGAATCAGGAGAAACCGAACATATGTTTCGATGACCAAAGAATTGAATTACTTCCGGATTATTTTCTTTCCATAATTCAGTAATTCTTTTTTCATCTCCGTATTTACCAATACCTTTATAATAATCAATTAAATTAGAAAATGTATTTGGTAATTCGATATGACCACCATGACAAACAAAATATTCTTTATCATTGAATTTAAAATAAGAATGTTGAGCGAATCTAGAAAATAATTTTGTTATTCTTTTTTCATCGAATAACTCAGCTAATTGATCAAAAGTTTTTAAAGTATTTTTTGGAATTAATTTCTTAATTTCAAATAATCTTTTTTTAGTCTCTTTAATATTTTTACCTAAGTTTTTATTTCTTTGACTTAACCGACTTAACTTTCTTTCATTTGCTTCTGAATCTTTTTCCAGATTTAAAAAATCGTCAATTGATTTGATTTGATTTGCTTCATGCAAAACAAGATTCTTTTTAGCAGTTATATATTCTTTAAAATATATACAATGCGCTTCATGATTACCTAATAATAATAAAGTATTTTTATTATTTACTAATCTTTCTAGCATTATAAAAGTATCTTTTAAATTAGCAATTGTTGGATATCTATCGAAATAATCTCCAACAAAAATGTTAAAGTTATCTTTATTCTCAGCCTCTGTTTCATAAAGTAATTGTTCTAATTCAAAACCACATCCATGAATATCTCCAAAAATATTTACCTTTTGAACATCTTTAATTTCAAAAGGTTTTTTATCTTTTTCTAAAGATTTCTTAAATTCATTGACTGTTAATAATTCCATAGACGAAGGAATTATTAAATGTTTTATTCTTTCTTGGATTAATTCCAATACGTCTTCTGGGATAAAACGATGAGGTAATACACTTGCTCTTTTAATATTATTTTCTTTTATTCTTTTTAAAGGAATGCTTCTAAAATCAATAATTGATATTCTATATCTATATTTAGAGGTTAATTCTTTATAAGAATTTAATAATTTTTGTGAACTATGAGTAGCATCTATAATAATAGTTTCTCCTAGTATCATTTTACGTTCCATAATACTTCTTACCATATCCCAAACTATTTTTTCATTAGCAAAATTAATTGTTTTGTTAATTTCATTATCTTTTAATTCAATAACGGATGGTTGAATTATTAATCTAAGATTATCTGGGGATATCATATAGATATCCAATCCATTATCCTTTAGAAAGGTACTTTTACCTGCAGCCGGTGAACCCATTGTTAATATTAATTTTCTCATTATTTATCCTTTATTGTTTTTTCAATTTCTTTAATTAAAGCATTCGTGTACTTAATACTAATAAATGTATTATTAACTTCTGGTATTATATAAGCATCAGAAATATTTTTAACATAATTACTATTAATACCAAAATAACTAAAGTACGATTGGTAGTTATTATGTAATATTTTTATTATAGCTCCTGGATTTAAATATCTTAAATCCTCTTTGTTTAAAGAAACCAAAGTATTTTCTAAAATAGTATCCGTTTCACCGACCATTTTTGAATATTCATTTTTGCTTTCTAAAGAATAAACTTTTAATTTTTTCTTAATAAGCTTCAATATATTCTTTCGACCCATTTTACCAGGCACATAATTCTTAGGTATTGTATATAGTAAACTATATAATGCCATGCCTAAATAAATTTTTATTTTTTTATTTTTCATTTTAATCCCTTATTTAAAGTTTATTTCAATTCCTGAAATATTTAAATTTTTATATACTTCTGGTTCTAACTCAACCAACATTTTTAATATTAACGCGGTACTTTCTAAACAAATATCCTTTCCAAAATTTGGTACATAAAATTAAAGACAGGAAAGCAGACAATAGAATTAATTTCTAATTCTATTGTCTGACCAAGCTCTGAATCTGCCAATATCCATAACTATCTCTATTTCTAATCCATTTAAAAAACTAAAATGAATATTATGAGAACTATCTTTTATTTTAGTTGTTTTTATAAAATTAATTGCTTTCGGATTTATCCAATAAGTATCTAATTTATAAAAACCAAGCTTCATAAAAAATGGACCTTTATCAATTCCATTGAAACGTATTGGTACTTCTATTTCTTTTACACTGGCTTTTTTTCTATACATGCAAAAAAATTTATTATCTTTTTCTTTTAAAAAACCTATATTACCAGAATGTATTATAACATCACCATATTTTAAAAACATTAATTATCCTTTAACCAATTTTTATTTAATTTAGATTTACTTTCAGATATTATATCTAAGGTTAATCCTATATATTTATCTAATTTTCTTTTTAAATCTTTAACTTTTAACTTAGTACCATTTTTTTCACAATTATATAATAGTGTAATATGTGGAATATATTTCGGATGATCATAAAATGCACCATTTTTAATACATCTTTTAAATTCCGATTGGCAAAATAAACAATCTAATTCAACATGAAGATTCAATCCGTTATCTGTATTAAAATTACCAAAACCTTTTATAGTACAATTTTCTTTTATATTAGCTCTTAAATCTATATCAAAAGGTTTTTTAGAATGAGCAATGGTGCAATGATATTCATCCTTAAAATCTTTTTTCAATCCAATATCTTCTATAATTTTATCTAAGAGATCCTCAGATCTCTTATTAAATTTAATATCAACATAACCTATTTTAGACATTACCATCCTTTAAAATATTAATTCCCGAAGTTAATTCTTTTATATTAACTTCCTCTATACCATCACTAAGAATTATTTTTTCAATTTTATCAATAAAGAAATCAATATTATCTAAATAAGCATTAAAACTTAAATCAAGTTTATTTAAATTTTTATCTAAATATAAATTAAAATTTAATTTAGTTAAAATATCCTCCGCCATCTTAGTAAGAATTTCAATTACAGAATCTTTGTCTCCAAAGATATTATAAAAATACTTAAATAGTTTTTTTATTAATTTTTCTTTAATGTATAAAATATTTTTCTTTTTAGTATTCTTTTTTAAAAATGAAGAATTAATAACAGAAGTATTTTCTAAATCTAATGGCATCTTATTAGCATCTTTACAGTAAGCATTTCCATCATCACCAAAATTTTTAGTGTATTTATAAGCAGTTTCATAAAAATACATATGATCTAATAATGACATTTTTTTATTAGAATTATAATTATAGGAAGTAATAGCATCAAAATAATTAGTTTCAAAAAAGTTCTGAAAATATTCATTATTTAAAAATTCAAAATCCTCTTTAAGATATCTTTTATTTTTCATAATATATGTTTTAATCATAATATCGGAAATCATTTTTTTAGAATCTCTTTTTTCATTTTCATCAAATATTAAATCAAAATTTTCAGTAAATAATTCTTCCAGTTGTTTAAAATAACCAACTTTAACATTACTTAAATTAGTACTGTAATAAGAAAATAAATTCTTATGAATTAAAGTAATATACGAACTAAATATAGCTCTCAATGTCATAGGATTTTTATTACGTATAGCAACCATTACTAAATATTTAAGAATTTTTTCTATAATAGTTTCTGGAGTAATCATTAAAATATTATAATAAAATTCTCCGATTTGAGATTTGGTACTGTACTTAATTAACCAGTTTTCTATAAGATTTTTTAGAGTTAAAGTAAATCTCATTAACTCATCATCTTTACCAACTATATGATATATTTCATTACTGAATATTTCATTTGGGTTTTTAACATTTCTAATTTTTTTAATACCATTTTTAATAACATAAGCTTCTGTATTTTTATGAAGAATTTTTAAAAAATAATGGTACGCCGTTAAAGTAGTTCTACCAATACCTTTATCAAACATTGTTAAAGGTATTTCTTCCAAAACATTCATTAAAATTTCTTTAATTTCATCTGCTTTTTCTACAGTAGAGTTGGTCCGTACATACTCTATTTCTAATAAAATTTTTTCATTAAGTAAATTATTTAGATAATTTCTTATATCTTCGAAGAACTTAACTTGTATTTGAGAATCACTATTCCCGTTTTTATTTAAAATATTTATATAAGCTTTATCAATATCCAATTCATTATTAATTTTTTCTTGAATAAAAATTTCCATTTCACCATCAATATTATATTTTAATAAAAATTCTTCTGTTTTTTGCTCAACTACATTGTAATCTATTTTTAATTTAACTTCCCTTTTATCAGCAAGTTTACTACGAACCATTTTCATATTAATCCTTAATTAGGGCTTCACCAACTTCTTCACCAACTTGATCAACCACTTTTACTTTATCCGAAATTTTATTAATTTCTAATTCAGTAATATTTTTATCTTTTAGTGATTTTAAACCATTAAACATTTCAGTTTTTATAGCATTACTCATCTGTTGTTGTTTTAAATTAGCAATATTTTGAATATTATTTTCATCGAATTCTGATCTATATACTGGAACACCACATTCTTTAAGTACATCCTGAACACTTTCCATTATTTCAAATCTATCTTCTTCTGGAATCGTTTCTGGTTCAAGTGATTTAATAGTTTCTGGATTTCCAGTTACTACCCTAATCATATACGACTGACCTAAATCTTCAATCAACTTTGTTTTTACTTCACAATTTGAATATTGTTTTAAAATATCTTCTCCGGTACCATCATCTTTTAAAGTAATAATTTCTAATGAAATTAATTCCCTGATTTTATCTTTTGCAGACATAATTATTCCTTTTATTTTTATTAAACATATCTATAAAAACTATTAGAATAACTATAACTAACATACCACCTTTAGTTATTTCGAGAAAAATATTTAGACCTTACCTCATTTTTAGAAAATATAGTATTTTCAAGAATACCAAAGCCCTAAAAATAGGGCTTTAAACACCCTTGTTAAGATTATATTAAGACTTGTTATAAAATTCTTCAACTATTAATAGTTATTTATTTCCTCATCTATTTTAGAGATAAACTATTAATAGTTATCCGATAATAAAACTAATAAATATTTTTTCAAATCTTTAAATGTATTATCTATACCAAACCAAAACTCTAGTATTTTTATTAAACATAAATGCGATTGTTTAATAGCAATCGGTAGTAACATAGTATCCCAAATATTAAAAAATAATTTTCCTTTATCTCTTTCCATATCAGATGTTTCGGATAATTTAATATAACTATTTAATAAACTATACATAGCCATTTCTTCATTATTATGAATAGATAATAAAATTAAGTGAAAGAATACTTCAGAGCATGCTTTATTTAAATCATTATAATTGATTTTTGAAATATCTTTATTTCCACCAACTGGTAAAATAATATTCATTATATCAGTTACTGAATTTAATAACGAAGTATAAATATTTAAATCATCTATTTTAGAACTATACCAAGATTTAGAATATTTTGTATTAATATAATTTTTAAATAATTGAATCAAATCATTAAATTCATTATAATCAAGAATATCATTTAATGGAGAATTCGTAATAAGATCAACTTCCGCTTTACGTGGAGTTATATTAGAACTCCCCCCAGAACTAAGGTTATTGTGTATTTCCTGAACTCTTTCGGTAATATTTTTTTTATCAAAAATAGTTGGAGTTGGACCAACATTCGGAGCAGATTGTATTTTCTGATCAACCCCATTTGATAAATAATCTAAGTAATTATTCATTATTTTCCTTTATTAAAAAACCAGTACTAGAACAAGCTTTACATTCTTTAAATAAGTGAGCATACTTTAATCCTAATCTATTTATTTCATGTACTTTTGGTTCTAAATGATCTTTATATTTAATTAATTCTTGATTGACCCCAATCATTTCTTTTTTAGATGAACTAAGCTTAAAAACCTTTGTTAAATTAATTACAATCTCATTTATTTTAATTAATTTATTTTTTTTAGTATTCATTACTTCGTCAAATATATTTTCTGATAAATCAATACTATTAAGAAAATTAATTTTACTTTTTAAACCATTTATTTTAATTAAATTATTTTCTAATTCTTCTTTATTTTTATTAACTTCCGTTAATTTATTTTTTTTAAGAATTAATGTTTCATTTAAATAATTTAAATTAATTATCGATTCCGATATTATTTTAGTATCGAATTCAAATAAAGTTTTATTTGTTTTTAATAAATTTAATAACTCGTTAACTTTATTTAATTCAATATTTTTTTGATCTTTAATATTCTTTTCATCGTGAAGATTAAAAATACTTAAATTTTCTAAAATAAATATATAATATTTTTTATAATACAACAGCATTAAATTTTTTTGAATATCGATTTTTGAAACATTATCTAATTTTAACTTTTGTTGATCATCAAATCTTTTACCTAATTCAATAAGTTCTTCTTTAATTACTTGAATAGCTTTAGTAATATTTTCAGTATTAAATAAAAAATTAAAAATCTTTTCTGTTTCATTACCTTTTGATCCAACTAAGAATAAACTATCGTATTGATTCGTACTAGCAATTCTTTCCGTTTGGTCTTTTAAATTACCTTTAAAATTTTTATAAAATTCTTTAGTACTTATATATTTAAAACCAAGGTCTTCAATCTTTTCTTTTAATTTTTCCGAAGCTAAGTTCTTACCATAGTATTCTTCTCCTTCTAAAATAAAAGATAATTTAGATGTTTTATATTTTAAACCAATACTTTTACTACTCCATTGTTCAGTACCATCAGTATCATCTCGATTAATTAAATGATTTTTAGTTAATTCAATTTCAACTGGAAGTACCTTTTTAGATGGATTACCTTTAGTATCAAGTCCACCAATTTTTCGAGGATATTTTTTAACATTAAATGAATTATATAATATTGCACTAACTGCTCTTAATATAGCACTTTTACCAGAATTATTTGGACCACGAATAACGGTATACCCTTTAAAAGTTAAACTAAGTTGATCTATACTTTGAAAGTTTTTTATTTTTAAATTCCAAATACCTTCTTCATCAGAATAAACATTTCTATAATCTATACCAGGTTTGGTTTCAGTATTTTCTAAAATTAAAGTTCTGATACCATTTGAATTATAAGAAGCATTTACTGTATATATAATATCAGCATGTTCATCTAAATCAAGAACCTGAGAAACAACTACTATAGTAAAATTATATTTTTCACAGAATTCTTTTAAAAATTTACTTAAACGAATTCTATTATCAGATGATAGTTGACTAAAACTTTCATCAAACATATAAAAAGTATTTTTAGAATATATAAAACCTATTAATAATTTAAATAACATTGATACAACCTGCATTATACCACCACCATTTGTAATTAATAATTCTTCATTTCTGGCTAATTCAATTTCGTTTTGATAAAAAATAATATCAAATTTTTGAATACTTGCTTTAGAGGTTTTATTAGCTTCTTGAGGTTCTATGGATAATCTAATATTATCTCGAAAAATATCAACTAAAGCAGTATTTATAATACTTAAAATAAAATCTTTTTTCTCTTTAAGTTTATAAATCTTTAAAGTTTCCAATAATGATTTAACTGTACTCAAATCATCTATTTCTAATTTAAGTACGGCTTCATTCTTTTCTATACCTTTATTCTCTTCTTCTAAATTTTCATAAATAGTTCTATTTATATGATAATTATTATTTAATTCATTTAAAGAAGTATCAAATTGATAATGATTAATTTCCATTAATTGTTCTCCATTTTTTTATTAAAATCAACACCTGTTTTAGTATCTATCGTAATTACTAAACCACCAAAATTATTGTTAATCTTCTTCATTAAATTCCTTTTCTAATTTATCCGGTGATGTTAAAATAACTTCTTTTCTATAAGAAATTAAAGCACTTAAGCATAAAATCGTAATACCTACTATACCACCACCAGTTAATAAATCTTTTTTTAGTAGTAATAGTCCTACAAATAATTCATGAACTACAAAAACTATTGCACCATCTATAACATATCTAATTTTAATTCTATGGTCTTCCTTAACTATAAATTCATATATTGTTCTCACTAATTCTAAAAGTATTAAAAAACTAAGTACTTTTAATAATACATCAATTCCAAAATATAAACCTAAACCAAAAATAATACTAGTAATAAAAAGTATTAAAAATTTAGAACTATTCCAAATAGGAATTAAACTCATTTATTATCTCCTTCTTTAAATTTTTTATGAATTATATTTATAATATCCAATTCATTTCTAAATTTACTTTTAAGAACTAAAATTCTAATTTTAATTCTTGTTCCGTATTCTCGAGAAGTCCTCTCAAGAATACCACCACCATTATAATGCGACCAAATTTCAATATACTTGGAATATGATTTTTCCCAGAACTTTAATTCTTGTATTGCCGCATTTAGATTTTTTTCCTCATTTAAAATTAACATAGTACCAAACTTAACTATATTTGCCCTACTCCTATTAATACTATATCTATTAAAGTAAGTGTTTAAGTTAATATGACATAAACCAAAAGATAATTCTCCTTTATTAATTGGAAAACCATTAACTCCAAATTGAGATTCTTCCCAAGATATACCAGATAACGACCATTCAAAATTTTCTTTTTTACCATAACTAAATACACGAGTAAGTGTATTTAGTTGAACTATAGATAATTTATCGAATTCCCTAGAATAATCATTAAATAAAGTTTGCTCGTACTTTGTCAAAGCAAAACTATTTATAAATAAAATAATAACTATTAAAAATATTTTCATTATTTATCCTTTTTTATTTTTCCGTATAAACAGAAAATTTAAAAGGTATTTGGAATTCACCAAATACCTTAATATTATTTTTCTTTTAATTTTCTTAATACATTGTATTCGTCCAAATAATAAACTAATCCCATAACACCACCAATCGGAATTATAACAATTCCGATCTTATGAAAAATATTAAACTCTCTTACTTTTTCATCAATAGTTAAGTAATATATATTTAGAATATAACCTATTACTAATAATAAAACAATAAGTTGTTTTATCATAATAATTCCTTAGTTAATTTACTAACTAACTTCATATCCATTTTATTAAAATTATCTAATTGTTTAACTGCTTTCATAACCAAACCAAAATTAGGTTTATCCAAAACATTTAAAATATCAATAACTGCTTTTTTAGTATCTCCTTCAGAAAGAGTTTGTGGTAACAATGCACTTAAGATATTTAAAGCATCTCTACATTTAACTCCTTTATCAAAAGCATCTAAACATTGTTTGTATTCGGATTTAATAGATTTTAATAAATAATTATTGTACTCATCCGACTTATCTAATTTGGCTTCTTTCATGGTTTTATCTATTACCAATCCGAGAACTTCTTGCTTTTTAAAATCAATATCCTTTTTTTTATCTTTTGGTATCTTTCTTAAATGCACCCATTCTTCTCTTAAATCATTATATGTTCTCATTTACAATCTCCCAATCATTTGCTAATAATCTGGCTTCTTTTAAAGCACCAACCGTTTTACGTAAAGTCCCACCCATCACCTTTATCGTTTTTGATAATAAGAAGTTTCTATACTATTATTTTCTTTTAACATTTTATTAATTGATTCAATAGTTTTTTTATTATCTTCTTTTACCATATCAATTGTATTAATCATGGCTATAAAGTACCCGGCAGATATGACTAATAATGTGATAATATTACTTATATTAATACTATTTTTAATCGAAATTAAAAAATCTTTTATACTTTGAATACTTTTCATTTTTTTCCTTTTAATGTTATACTTTGAATCCAATCTCTTTTGTTCTTAGTTTCCGTTCTTTCACTTGGATACCCAAAAGGATTTGAAATTAGCCTAGTTCCATTTACTTCAAAATCATGTTGTTTATGATCATGTCCATAAAAACAAACTTTAGTGTTTAATCTTTTTAAATCTTCTTCACCATCAAAATAAAAAAAAGTACTTAAAATATCATCCGAAGTTCCAGGTGGTTTAACTGGAGGATAATGAGTTACTAAAATATCAACCTCTTCCAGTTTCTTTAATTTCTTTTGTTGATTTTTAAAAAATTTATTTGGATTTAAATTCTTGCTACCAAATTTTATAAATTTATTGTCATTGATAGCTTTTCTATAAAGACTATTTACAGTATGATGAGCTAAAGAAGTACCAGAATAATCCCAAAACATACAAAGACCCGATATACTTAACCCATTATCTAAAATAATTTTTTGTTTTTCAAAACCATCTAAATAAAAACAATTATTGATTTTAGAAACTTGTTTTTTTAATTCATCTAATTTTAAAAAAGTATCTCCGTAAAATTCTTGAGATTCTTTTTCTCCTAAATACATTTCATGATTGCCATAAACATAAAAAACCTGTTTATAATGAATCGAAATTAATTTAAGAAATTGTACTACATCATTTATCGTTTCGCTTACATCGCCTGAGATAATAAGAATATCTCCAATTTTCTGAGGCAACATAGCTAAAACAAATTTCTCTAAACCGCCAAGTCGAAGAATATCTTGGCGGTGACTATCTACATGTATATCAGATATAAAATCAATTTTGGTATCTAACATTAAACTCTCCTAACTTTTTTAATAAAGATTCGATATATAGAGTAATTTCGGTAATTGAATAATCAGTAATTAAAGTTAAAGCGATACCTAAATTATGTATTGAAGATTTCAAATCAACAGATGGTCGGCATAAAATAATAACTATTTCTTTATGTTCTACACTACCATTATTTAAAATATCCTCTAATCTTTTTTTGAAAATAATATTTTCTTCAGATAATAAGTTAAATAAAGTAATTGGAGATAATGTAAAAAGCATTTTGCCTTTTACCTTAATCATTTTATCATGTTTAAATTTACTTAAACTTGATTCAGAAACTCTGTATTTAGAACTAAGCTCACTTAGTTTTTTACCAGGAATATGCAATTCAGTATAAATTTCATTTAAAACAAATTGACTAAAACTTTCAAGTTTAATCATTTTTTGTTTTTTACCAATACTACCAATAACCTTATTTCCTTTAAGTCTTTTTTTCTTCATCGTAATATAATCAGTAGAACCAATCAAAATTGAAAAACGATCAGAAGCACTTAAAATATTTTTAATCATCGTTCTTTGAACACCATACATTTTAGCTATATCACCTATATCTAATTGATCCCCTAACATAACCATAACTTCTTTTACTTGTTTATCACTTAACTTAACTTTCGCGCCTGCTTTTTTAAATTTACTCATATCTTATCCTTTTTATTTTTTTAATTAAAATTCTTCTTCGAAACTGTTTCATTCGAAATGTAATTACATTACCTCAGCAACAGTATTTAAATCTTCATCAACAGAGAAAACTATTTCAGAACCAATTTCTAATTCACCATCTAGAATTAAATCAGTAATTTTATCTTCAATTTCAGAAGCAATTAATCTATTTAATGGTCTTGCACCAAACGCAGAAATATCAATACCTGAAATTAAATTAGCTTTAACTTCATCAAGAACTTCAATACTAATAAATTTATCTCTCCAAAGTTTATTAGCTAGTTTAGATATTTCATTATTCATTATCTCAATTAAATTAACTTGAGATAATTCATTAAATACTGAAATACTATCCAAACGATTAAGAAATTCTGGTCTATATGTTTTTTGTAATAATCTCATTTTTTCTTTATCACGAACTGATTTATTTGGAATTTTAGCTAAATCAATACCACCAATATTACTAGTAAAAATAATAATAGTGTTACTAAAATCAACCACCTGTCCTTTACCATCTCTAAGACGACCATCATCAAGCACCTGAAGTAATATATCAAAAATCTTTGGATGAGCTTTTTCAATTTCATCGAATAATATAAGACTATGTGGATTACGTTTAATTGCATTAGTTAATTGACCTCCATCATAATGACCGACATAACCAGCAGGAGAACCGATAAATTTAGAAACTGTATGTGGTTCCATAAACTCAGACATATCAAATCTAACCATATTTGATTTATCCCCAAAAACAATATCAGCAATACTTTTAGCAGTTTCTGTTTTACCAGTACCAGTTGGACCAAGTAACATAAAACTACCAACTGGTTTACCCTCTTTACTTAAACCAGCGGAATTACGACGAATACATTTAGATATTTCTTCCAATGACTCATCTTGACCTTTTACTTTTTCTTTAAGTAATTTAAAAATATTTTTTAATTTATTTTTGTTTTCTGATTCTTCGATTTTTTCCATTGGTATACCAGTCCAATTTTCAACTATAGAAGCTACATCAGTTTTTTGAACATTTACTTGAATTTCACTTTCCATAAGAATGTTTAAATCAGTTACTAAAGCAGGAATGCTTTCCCCTTCAATTTTTAAAACTAATTCGATATCTAGATTTGCTTTAGCTTCAAAAGATTCCTTTTCTAGAAGCGATATTTCTTTTTTAATCTTCATAACCATTTGACGATTTTCTTTTTGATTATTAAAAGATTGAACTAACTCATCTAATAATTTAAGATCTTGAATAAAAACATCGTTGAGTTTTTCAATTTCTAGTACTTGTTTCGCTACAAAAGCTTCTTTTGAACTATCAACAATACTTTTATTAAGACCAATTAATTTAAACTCATGCTCTTTAATTAATAATCTTAAATTTTTAATTTCGATGCTTTCAATAAATCGTGAATTACTTACCACGGAAGATGCTTCATCAAGAAGATCAATTGCTTTATCAGGAAGAAATCTGTCAGTTATATATCGTTTAGATAATTTAACAGATTGAATTAATGCTTCATCAGAAATATCAATTTTATGAAAACCTTCCATCTTAGGTCTAAGTCCTCTAAGAATAGTCATAGTTTCTTCCTCTGATGGCTCATCGATTTTTACTAATTGAAATCTTCTTTGAATAGCAGGATCTTTTTCAAAGTATTTATTATACTCTTTAGTTGTAGTAGCTCCAATAGTTTTTAAAGTACCACGTGCAAGAGCAGGTTTAAGAATATTAGCTAAATCCATACCACCTTGGTTATCAACAATTAAATGAATTTCATCAATGAATAAAACTATATTACTACCTAGTTTATTCTTTCGCTGTATCTCATTAATTAAACCATTCATTCTACCAGTAACTTCTTCTTTACCAGCATTTGACATTAATACGGTTAAATCTAAATTCCAGATAATAGTACTATCTAAATTTTCAATTTCATGATTAACTATTTTACCAGCCATTCCTTCAGCAATTGCTGTTTTACCAACACCTGGTTCACCAACTAAAATAGGATTATTTTTAGTACGTTTACTAAGAATATTTGAAACTCTATCGATTTCATCCACTCTACCATGAACTATATCACAATCACCAGCAATATATTTTTCATTTAGATTAGTACAATATGTCGTTAAAAAACTTTGCTCTTTAAATTCTTTAGAAGTAATTTTTCTATTACCTCTTAAAGTTTTAATATATAAAGATAAAAGATTTAAATCAACAAACGGTTCTAAATAATCATGAAAACCATTACCAATATTCAAACCATTGATAATTAAGATATCAAGTGCTAGATATTTATCTTCATTTTCAAGAGCTAAATCATGAGCTGTTTTAAATAAATTTTCATACTCTTCAGTAAATGAACCAAAAGACTTATCATCTTCATCTTTGTACTTTAATGGACTCTTTTCAATTTGAGTAATAACCGTATTTAAAATACCATCAATATCAATTTCTAAATCTTCTAAAGTGCTTCTAAGAATAGTATCCTCTGTTAATATAGCTTTTAATAATAAACCAGGGTTGTTATCAATAATACCATTTTCTTTCGCAATAGCAATACTTTTAGTTACTAAGTCTAATACTTCTGTTGTTAAGTTTTTGTAAATCATTTTCGATTCCTTCTTTTTCATTTAAGTTATTTATTTTTTAACGAGGTTCATTCCTCGATAACTATTGATAGTTAACTATCAATAGTTATAACTAAAAGTGGTATGTTAGTTATTTAGAGATATCAATTTTATAATTATTGATATCATTTACTCCAACCAATGAAGCATTTATATCTCTTTCAACACATGCTTCACATTTTAAACATGGAATATAGATACTCCCATCTTTTACCGGAGAATAACAAGTCCAAGTTTCTTTATAAGGAACATTATATTTCTTAACATCCTTAATTATATCTTCTTTGAATTTATCGATATATGGAGCTAGTATTTCCATATCCATCATATCATTTAAATCAAAGACAGTTTGTAAACGCTTAGCAAATTCCGGAGTAATATCCCAATATTGAGAATTACCTTTATTTTCAGTACCATAAGCCATTTCTGTATGTTTATGAAGACCTAAACCTAAATAAACTTTAGAATAACCTAATCTAATAGCTACTGCTTCACCAAAACTAGCAATAATAGAACTAAATAATAAATTTCTACTTGGTGTGTAATAATCATGCTCTTTGTCTTGATCCAACATATTTACTAAACCAGCAATATCAAAAGTTTGTAAATTTAAAGTAGTTCTAAAAATAATTCTATCTTTAAATTCACCGTCTTTTAAAATATTATAAATTTTTTCTTGAGCTTTTAATTCAATTAAATTCGCTTGGCCATAATTAAAATTTACAAGTACTATATCATTTTTAGTTTCATTAAGTACTTTATAAATTAAAGTAGTGGAATCTAATCCACCACTAGAAGAAATAATACATACCTCACTCATTATTCTAATTCCGTTTTAAGTACAGGAACACAAATATAAAAAATTTCACCTGTGTTTAAAAGTAAATAATTATCAGAAAGAATTGGTTTATTTTTTATATCATGATCCATAAAAACACAATTTTTCTTTATCCATTTTCTTACTTCTTTATTTGGTATAAGCTCTTTCTTTTTTAATTTACTAGGATTACTAAAAGATTCAATAGCCATACCAGGAGCAATAACAATAAAATCTTTTTTAAGATCATCTTTTTTAAATGGTTGTTCTCTTATATCTAAAATACATGGAATTATAAAGTCATCCGAAATCATAAATCTAAAAGAAGTTAAATAAACACCTTCTTCTAAAGTATCAATTACTGGCATTACTAAGTTTCTTTTCTTAATAGCTTTCTTTAATACTTTTTTTGAAATATTTAAATCTTTTGGAATTTTACCTAATTTAAATTTATGTTCACCATTTTCTTTACTTATCTCTAATTTTCCATTAATCGAACTACTAATTATAAATTCATCCGAAATTATACTAGAAGTATTAACTTCTACTTTATTAACATCTTTAGTTATTTTATCCATTACCTCAGGGATTAATTTTAATAATCCCGCTGCGTTACCAATAGCATTCGCTAATTCTTCATCTGAAATTTTCTTTGACATATCATTTCCTTATTTAATTTAATTTAATCTTAGAGGTAAATACCTCTAAGTGGTTTAGTCTTTTAATACTATAAAAACACGACCTTTATTATTAATTGTAAGTATACCATCTGGTAATATACTAGCAGCTTTAACTAATGTTGAACCATCTCCGGCTAATTTATAATCTCTTGAAAGAGGTTTTATAGTTTTATTTTTTTTACTGAAAAAGTAATATCCTTTTTTATTAGATGATTTTTCGAATTTAATATTTTCGCATCTAAATAATAAAATATTATTTTTCTCGTTTGTACCAATTACGACCGAATAATTAACAACTGTTGTATAATCTTTTAACTTGTATTGTAAATCATATTTTCTTAAAATACTAGTAATTAAAGTTAATTCCTCTTTGGTTACCTTTCTTTTACCTCCTTTACATTTAACAACTCCAGAGTACTCTAAAACACCATTGATTTTTTCAATACGAATTTTCATTACTTTTGAATATTTATCTGGAATTATTAGGGAATCATCTTCTTTATGTTTACAAGATGAACAACCAGCAACACCCACATCACCCACGACACCCGTAGCTTTCTGAAGCAATTCTTCTAACAATTTATTACTTGAGTTTTCCTTAGGTTTTACTTCATCTAAGTTTGGTAAAATAGAAATTAATTCCTCCCTTTTAATATTAATTAATTCTTTTAAAACATCAATAATACCATCATCTTGTACTTCCTCAAGCATTTTTAAAATATTTTCCATAATATCATCAGAACCTATATTACCCATATCTTTTTTAATAATATTTAATAAAATATTATTTAAATCAATTGCATTTTCTTTAGAAGCAGTTTCTTTAGGCGTTTCGGTATTTGATTTTAAAACATCACTTAATATTTCAATAACTTCTTTTAATCCATTTAATTCTTTTTTTGTAGCCATAATAATTTTCCTTATTTTAAATAATCAATTGTTTTCATTAACAATCTTTGTTTTTCATTAACTGTTTTATCAGTTAAATTGCTATTTATAATAGCGCTTAATAAATCCTCATCCGGTCTATCACTATCATTTAATGAATCTAAATTTACCTCACTGTCTCCTTCAAAAAATTTAAATTTTTCATTTTCTTTTAAAACTGAAACTATCTCGGTATTAAAAGCCTGCTCAAATGGCAAATGAGGTAACTCAATATGAGTTACCCAATTAAGATTATCATTAGAGTATTCATCCAAATCCAATAAAACCATTTCTGGTTTATGATGATCCATTTTTACTTGATACTCTCTGGTTACTCTTGTCATATTCCAAGGATTGATAAAAGTAATATTATTAACAATCGTACTTGGGTATCCGATATGATAATGACCACATAAATGCACATCTATGTTTCTAAAATTAGTACTTAACTCTTGGTACGTGAAATCAACTAATTGATCTTCATTTGGAGATATATTGGTATGAGAAACAACCATATTAATAGAAGTATCTTTTTTGATTTCAATAAATTTTTTAGTTTGATCTTCTTTAGTATGAGAATAATCTAAACCAATTATATTTATTAAACCAACTTTAGTTTTAAAAGTTAATGGATTTGTAGTTAATAAATTTATAACCCCTTGGTCAACTATATCACCAAATACAGTTCCTTTAAGTTCTGCTCTACCATTAAACATATCATGATTACCCTGAACAGAATATATTTCAATACCAGAATTAATAAATATATCTATTAAAATATTTTTATTCTTTAAGTATTTATTAAATGACCAAGTTTTTAAGTTATTTGAATTTGTCTTTACTTCAGAACTATCCGAACTATCAAAAACATCTCCAGAAAATATTAAAATATTTACTCCATTTTCTAACATAGTATCTTTTATAAAATTTAACTTTTTTATAATAGAATCCGTCCATCCGGAAGATTTACCATTTATAGGTTTACGAATATTATTCGTAAACCCAAACATTAAATGAGGATCTTTAATAAAACAAACTTTATTCATTTTATTCTTTATCTGCTTTAGCCATCGCTTCTATTTCCGTTTTAGTAGGAAACATATTTATTTCATCTGTAAATAAAATACCATTTCTAATATAAACTATCTTTACCATTTTTTGATTTGGTAAAAATACAGGAATGAATAAAATTGTATTTAAAGAATCATTTACTGTTAATAAGAAATCAGAATAATCTGGAAGCATTGTAATAATTTCGGCCATAACTTTTTTATTTTTATATACTGAATAAAGAACCTGAGGAACAATTAAAGCATCTGGTTGAGCTTTATTAAATAAATCCTTTGCTTTATCATCTCGAATACATCTAGGCCCAACCGAATATCCAAATAATTGAAGAATTTCTAAATTTTTATTTTTAGCTATATCTAACTTAGCTTTAAGATATGCAGGATTTTCTTCGACAACTTCGGGGGGTAACTCCAATGCATGCCCATCGTCAAAAAATAACGAATCTTCTTCTAATAATTCTGCTGATATATCAATATCATCTTCTTGTAATAAAACACCATTTTTGTAACCCATATCTCTCATTTCTTCTTCGATATCATTATTTTCTTTAATACCTTTGGTTCTATAATGTGTACCACAATTAATAGTAACATTTAGTACGGTACTAACATCAGACGCAGAAGAAATAGAATATCTAATACCAGGTTCAATTATTTTAATTTTTTTATCTTCACCACCACATGTCCACCACAATTCTCTAACAAAAAGAGCATCTGCTAAAATAGTAGTATGTAATTTTTTAGTATTTAATTCATCTAATACAACTCCTTTATATCGAAGAAAATCTTCAACTTTAAAGGTATTACATGTTTTATCCAACGCTGTTGTTGTAGGTTTTTTATAACCATATCCACCACTATGATTATAATGGTTTGGTTTAATTAACTTTTCATCTATAATAGATATTGGAGCAGTTTTTATAGAAACAAGTTTAAATATTTTAGCTGTATTTTCTAAAGCTGCTTCAATATCTTCAACTCTAATTTGATCAAGACGAGTAGTAAAATTATTCAATACCTTAAACTCAACAGTTTCAACATTTGAAGTATCTTCCACAAAGAAGTGATTAAAATTAGATTTAATTGTTCTAGTAATAGTTTCCGTAGTATCAGAATCCTGCAAAATTAAAGCAACTGTTTTTGCCTTAGCATAAGTACCCTCTATACCACCAGTACCATCGTTTAACAGATTAACAGTAACAATTCTTGTTTGTGTAGTTACTAATTTTACATGTTGGTTACCAGCAGCTCCAGTTAGATACATAACTGAATCTGTTTGTACTAAATCATCAGCAACCCCACGTCTATAAATAACTCCTGGGTTTTCAGGATCATTATCTAAATCAATACTACTAAAAGAAAAATCACCTGGATGTCTATGTATACTACCAATTTCATCTTCTCTAAATGCTACTTCAAATCCTTTATCTTCAAAAAATTTCTTTGGAAAAACGGCTGCGATTTGTTCAGCTACTTTCATAGAAGCCGGTTGTAATTTTTTAGAAATTTGATCAACTTCTACTAAATTATAATTAACACTGTAATTACTTACAGTTTGTGAAAAATTAAAAAATGCTGTAGGGAATGTATAAATTAATCTTTCATCTTTTGATGGGTGAGTAAGAATAACTTGAAGAGCTCTATAATGTACTTGAAATTCCGCATCTCCCGCAATTGGTACACATTGCTCAGCAATATCATTTAAAAATTTTTGGTTAAATAAAACTATATTTAAACTGTTATTATCTACTGAGTCTGTTGGTTTAGTAATTGTTTGAGCGGGTGCGAAGTATCGTCCAAGATTGAAATTCATATTTTTTCCTTTATTTGCTTTTTTAGCATTTTTTAAATTTTTTTGTTGTTGAGCACGTTTCGCACGTTTCTCTACACGACGTTCTTTTTTAATTGCTTTTAACTCTTTTTTAGTAAGAGTTTTATGATGCCCCAATATAGGAACATTAAAATGATCATTCTGACTGATTGTACTGTCAAGCCCCATTAAATATCCTTTTTTAAATTAACTAAAATTAAATCTTTTTCAGTGAAAGAAAAATCTTTAACTTCTTTTATAACAAACGCATAATTTATCCCACTTGGAAAATTTAAGATCTTTACTAATCCAAAATCCGAGTGTAAATAAAAAGCATATCCTTTTGCAAATGCATAAACTACATTTTTTCTAGGTTTAACATCTTTCAATAAACCTTTGCCAAAAGGCATGTTATTTACTTTTATACAGTAATATTTTTCTTCTATAACTTTTAAATCTTTTAAAGAAAAAATATCAATCTTATTAATAACAGTTCTGTTATTAATAATCGTATTTATATGCTTCGACATATAAACTCCTTATATCAAATTTAAATATAAATAAAAACAAGTCTTATTTATATTACGATTATAAAATATCTATTGTAATAAGTACTTATTTTAAAGTAATAAGTACTTATTTTATTATTTGAATTTTGAATTTACTTCCTTGGAAATTACTTTCTTAAGATTCTTTAATTCAGAAATCCAAATTTTAGAAACTTCTGTTTGTTTAACAATTTCTAATTCTTCTTTAGCTACTTGCACTTTATCTTCTAATTTAACCAAGTAGTCCTGACATAAATTATGTATACTCATACCAAGTAAATAATCATATGATATCGAAGAAATATCATCTAAAGAACCAAACTGTTTAAATTCTAACTTCTCTAATTGTTCTATAATTTCTACTTTAGATTTTTTATTGATAATTAACTTTTCATCAATTATACTATAGATAAACCTTACTTTCTCCATTAGAACTTCTATATTGTATTCTAATTCTCTTATTAAATAATCTTTTCTTTTTTGATAAAAAGCAAATCTTCTAATAATCCAAGTATGTAAAAATTCTGAAACATTATTGAAACCAATAACTTCATAATCATTTTCTTCATTTATTTCAACTCTATCTAAAAATAACAAAGAATCTGAAATCGTTTCAGATAAACTTAACATTTTTTCTAAATAATTGTTTGGTTTATCATATATTTCAGCATCTAATTTTATACTAAAAAAGAATTTATTTTTACTACAATTCTCTGTAAATGATCTAATCTTTTTATCATCTTTTAATTGATTTAAAAATTCAATATACTTTTCTCGATTTTTAGATATTGGTAATTCATATATTTCTATAATGTTTCTAAGTTTCTTTTCAAATACTCCTTTTACTATAAATTGAGAAGCAGAATCTCCATTTTCAATAATTCCTTTAAAGAATGGAAAACTTGGTTTAATAATTCCAGGAATACTTTTAGATTTACCAGTAAGTATTTTTAAAATAATATCAATTATCTCAGTAGGGTTTCTAGGATACATTTTACAACTAAACCCAACACCAATACCGTCGGCACCATTAAATAAACCCAACGGTACTATTGGTAATAATGAATAAGGTTCTATTTCTTTACCCTCAGTCGTTTGTTTTTCACATATATCATAATCTAATTTATTGAAAACATTTTGAGCAGCCTTACCAAATAAAACGCTAGTATATCTTGGACTAGAAGCTTTTTTAACAGTTCTGTAACCAAAAGTTCCTTCAGGCTGTAACATAGAAATACCATTATTATAAGAGGCTGCTAGATTTTCAGCCGTTGTATAAGCTGAGACATCACCATGTCTGTACTTAGTATCATTAAATATTTTTGTGTATAACTCAGCAGTTTTTACTTTTTTATTAGGAAGATTTTTCATAACGTGGATAATCTTCCTTTGTGTTTGAGAAAGATTATCCATTAACCCAGGTATTTGCTGACAAACTTTATATACCGCATATATCGCTACATCTTCATCCAAAAACTTTTTAATTTTCATTTATATCCTTTAATTAAATTTTATTTCTTCTTGATTTATTATTATTCTATTTACTTCAAATAATCTCCAACTGTATGGACCAAATGAAATAAAAAATTTTAAAATATGATCCATACTAATAAGATTACTCATTTCTATCATATCATCATAACTAGATATAATTATATTATTATGTAAACCGAATTGTATCTTTTTACTTTTCTGAATAAACACTAATGTACCTCTTAACACTTCCCTCGCCTCTAACCAATCATGTAAATATTTTGTATTTACTTGTAAAGTAATTGGATAATTGCTTTTTTCTTTTAAATAATTGATAAAATCTTGTCTATTTAATTCTATGATATTATTCAAATTTTATCCTTTCGTACTCTTTATTAATCGATTCTATACTTAATATACTTTCAAAACTATAATAGAAATCATCATTTTTTATCCAAAAATAAGAAGAAGATACATAACTCTCTTTTATACCAGAAAGAGATGATAATTCTTTTAAAGAATCAAAACGAATTTCTCCAATTTCGTCAATAAATGAAATACCTTCTTCTATGATGCTCCGTTGATTAGAAAGAGATAATCTACTTATTAAACTTACCAACCATTGTTTATCTAATTTGAAAACCAAAGGGTATTGAAATTTATTATTTAATAATTTTAAGGTATCCTTCCAAGATACCTTTTCTTTATTAAAAATTAAATAATTCATTTTATGCCTTATCTAAATCAAAATCTCTTAATAGTTCTAGTATTTTTTCTTTTCTAAAATCGGTATCCGAACCTAACCAACTATCAAATTCCAATAATTCTAAAGCTTTATCAGAAGAATTTTCAAAGGTAAGTGGTTGACATAATTCATCTAAAGTATATTTTTTAAATAATGTTTCCCAATGTGTTTCCGATAATGATCCCAAACCTTTGGCGTAAAAGTACGAAATACCAGATGGTTTTGTTTTATCATATTCTAAAAACTCTTCCATTTTAAAAAACATTTTTGCAGGCTTATCATTTTTAAGAGCTATTAGAACTGGAGTTAAAAATCTATAAATATGTAACTTTTCTAAATAAGCAGGAGCAAACTTAGCAAAGAAAGCAAGTACTAATAAAGCGATATGTGAACCATCAACATCCGAATCACTAGCTATAATAATTTCGGAATATTTTAATGGTTGAGTTAAACCATTTTGATCATTAGTTAAATCAATACCAAGTATTTCTGCAAGTTCTAGTACCTCATCGTTTTTAATTACTAAAGAAAGAGATTTTTTTAAACAATTAATCATCTTACCTTTCAATGGGAAGAAACCATTTTCATCTCTACCTAATTCGGATATTAATGGATTAATAGCAGAATCCCCTTCTGATAAAAATAATCTTTTTTTAAGTTTAGTCGCTGGCCAGTATTTAGCTGGAGCTCTTTTAGTTTTCTGAGCACCTTTAACTTTTTTATTTTCAAGCATTATTTGATTAGCTCTATAAATATCTATTACTGGTTCCATAATAATTTTATTTTTATAAACTTTATTTATGAATTTATCGATATTTACCTTATCCAATAATTCCTTAGATATTTCAGGAAATTGAGAAGCAGTATTAATACACAATGATTTAATTTGATCACCAAATCTAGGATTCGGAATATTTTTTACTATCATCGTGAACATTAAATGATTTTTAATATCAGCAGCTTTAATATTTTTATATTTCTTTTGTATTTTTTCAACTAAAGGTAATAAAATTCTTTTCTCGCCCCATTCTAAAACATCCCCACCATTATAAGTATTAATACCATTTACAAAGTGTATATTCGAATACCCGTTACCAAGAGAATTACCTAATGCTATTGTTACATTATCTGTTTCAAAAACCATCATATCAAAATCTTGTCTAATTGAATAAGTTACAGAATCTTCTGACACTTCTTCCAAAGGTTTATTACCGAGCAATTCATCAGAATAATTAAAATAATTTTTAAGATCTTTAAATTGTTTAATTTTTAAAGGTTCTCCATTTACAACAAAAGTAATTTCCGGATAAGTTAAACTTAAAAATATTAATTCATATTTAATTAAAGGTAAGTAAACTTGAGTTAAATCAATATCCTCTTCAATATTTAATTTTTCTTTATCTGGATAAAATATAATTTGAGTACCTCTGTCTTTATCCTTTAATTTTTTTTCTTGAATATCAATTACCTTAGTTCCAACATTATTTGTAGTAACTATTGTAAATATCTTTTTAGAATCTCTTGTTTCACCAATAAATTTACTTGCAAAAAATACACCAAGAGAAGCTCCTTCACCATTTTGACCAATACTTGTATTATCCGCTTCATCATCAAAATTTGAACCAGCTCTTAAATTTACCCAAGCTGCTTCCGGCATCATGATATCGATATCTTCACCAAATTCATCTTGTGCTGGAATAATAGGAATACCTCTGCCGTTATCACTAATTACCAAACAATCTTCTTCTATAATAATATTAATTTTATTAGCAAATTTATAATTAGTCCGAATAGCTTCATCGATACTATTATCTAAAAATTCTCTAAAAATTTTTAATAATGCTGGTACGTATTTAACTGTACCAAACCATATTTTATCACCATCATCGCTAGGTATAATACTATATCGATTTATTTCGGCTGGAGTTATTTGACCAAGATATCGACCCGCTCTTTTAAGAGCATGTGTTTTTTCAGATAATATTTTAATATTATTCTTTTTCATTAACTATCCTTTGTATTTAAATGATCTTCTAATTCCTTTACCTGATTAAGGAGATCGTTTTTTATATCCAATAATTTCATTTCATCATGTGTACCGTATTCATTATCCAGTTGTTCGTTTAATTGTCTTAAACGTTCTTCGCTAATAATAATTTTAGTTTCAAGATCCTTAATTTCAACTTCTAATGTGTTTTTAACATGCTTGTACTCATTTATTTTAGATTGTATTTCCATATTTTTCCTTTGCTAATTTATAATAAAATAAGTTATCTATATAACTATAAAATAATTATTCTATAAATGTTTTAATACCGTTTTGGTCAATTAAAACCCTATGGTAATCATGAGTTTTATAATGGTTAATTGAAAATAATTCTTCAGGGTTAATGAGTTTATCCTCAGAACAATATTTTTCCAAGTATTCTACTGCTTCATTTTTTGATATTATTATATGATCTTTAGTAATATGTGATTTAAGAACCCATTGATTTCTATATTGTGCTCTAGTATCATATCTTATAAAGTAACGGATACTCCAATCATTTATATCATCTAATCTCCATTTTAAATAATGAGTCCTATTCCGACGATATAAAAATTTTTGAAAAGTTTTTCTAACGAGAGTTTTAGAAACCATTATTTAATTCCTTAACTATTTAATTGATTTAATTTCTGAACACGTTTACCGATTGGTAAACCATTTAATTCTTTTGGTAAATAAGCATGAGGTAAATAAGGCATTAAATTTTCATGATAATTCTTTCCTGCGAGTATTAAAAATTTAGTATTTTTGATATCAAACTTTTTATTTAAATCATCTAAAACATTTCTTGCCCATTTATTTTTCTCAGATGTTTTCATATTATTTAAAGTTTTTTCATAAGGTTCAATTTCCATATCCGATGGAATAACACCATGTAAAGCAGATAAAATATAAATATCTTTCTCAGAAAATTTTAAGGTTTCTCTGGCATATTTTAGGTGGCCAGAAAATAACTGACCACCATATAATTCTATTGCTTTATGTTTACCCTCATTTTTAGTTTTTACACATGAAATTAAACACACCTCTTTCATGAATTAGTCTTTATTTCTTTAACCATATCAACAGGAACATGAAAAATTCCAGCAATACTTTCATCAGTTCCAGTACTGTATTTGATATTATTAAATAAAGTTTTTTCCATTAAACCATATTTATCCTCTTGAATTATTATTCTAATTCTTTGCTTTAATTCATTACTTGCGTTTTCATAAGTACTTTTTTCCATTTTTTATCCTTTTATTTAAACTATGCAACTTCTAATAAATCTAGATCTATCCAATCAGGATCTTTCCAATTATCTTCATTACAATCTTTTAATTTATCTTCATATAATTCCATAACCCAAGCTGAAATAGTTTGGAATACTTTTATACCATATATCTTACCAGTATTAGTAATACTATTAGCGGCAATCGGATCTGAGAAAGCATATGCAATCATTCCAAGAATACCATAACCAGAATTTAAACTTACCTTTATACTATTTTGAGCATTGTTGTATTGGTCTCTAAGAATAGATAATTTTAATTCAAATAAATTATCTGAACACAAACCTCTAAAATCAACACCAATTAAGGAAGATATTCTCTTTTGTCTATCTTCTGTGTCTTCGATTTCTGTTAATATTTCATCTGCTTGTTTTTCTGTTAATTCATAAATACCATCTTTAAAAATATCACCTATTTTATTCCAAGAACTTTTTTTTGCAAGTATTGCTCCAAGAACCAAACTTTTATTTTTTATAATTCTTCTTTCTGCTAAACCATCTGCAATTAACTGAACTTCGTATGCTAGTTTTTCAGAATGCGTATAAAATAAAGAACCATAAGGATTTAAAATAAATCTTGAAAAATAAGTACTTTTTAATTCTTCTTTATTTACTATTTTAAAATTCAATTTAGTAGAATTATAATCAGTAAATAAATAATAATTATTTTGATTATTTTCAAATACTTCTGGATAAAAAACATAGTTGATTATTGTTTGATTAAATCCTTTATTTTGTGGACTTAACCAAGAGATACTTTCAATTATAGGAAAGAAACAACTTCTTAATAAATAATAAGTTTTATCATCTTTAGGAGTAAATATATCTTCTAACCTACCATTGTATCGAATTATTTTAGATAATAATTCTGGGTAGTATTCCGTTGTTACTAATTCAGCATCTGCTTTATTTTTAACATTATTATGTTTAGCATAATTTTTAAGTAATTGAATTAAAGCATTTTTAAAACTAGGAACTACTAAATTAATTATCTGTTCTGGTTTTTGAGTTTTTTTCATTTCAAATACTTTTTGAATTAAAGAAATAAAATTCTGGATAGTACTAGAATCATATAATCTACCATAAAGAGTTTCTGCAGATATATTAGAATAAATAGTAGAAATTGGATACAAAGCCTCTGCATCAACACTTGAAATTATAGTATCATCTTCTAAACCATAAATACCAGGAACTGGTTGTTGAACATAAGCTCCCATAACTTTAATATGCCAGCTATTTTCTTTTAATGTTTTTTTAGATATTTCTTTCATTTAGACTTTCTTTAGTTCTTTTATCTATAAGTTTAAGATATTTGATTGGAGTAGATTCTTTCATTAATTCTGCTAACCATCTAATTTGAAAATAAGCAGCTCCAGAATCCCGCAAATCAAAATAATTTTTAAGACTACGAATATTAAAAGTAACAACTAAATCAACTTTCCAATTATCAGTAACAATATGTTTAACCGTATCACCAACATTTCTTTTCTTTTTACAATCGTTTAATAATAATAACATTTCTGATTGATTAAGATGTTCTCGTTGGTTAACTATTAGTATAGCTTCTTTAGAAGCTATACTTGAAAAATCTTTTTCTTGAAATTGATATTTTAATTTATCATACATTGTGCTTATTTCAATAATGTTATAATCTTTGTCTTGGGTTACTAACATATCTAATTTAAGAACTTTTTCAATAAAGAAAGCTTTTGGATTAATACCATTATAAGCAAACGAAGCCAAAAATATATTAAGTAAAGTACTCATCGTATATCTCGTACTGCGAACACTAATCGCTTGAATACGATGACGAGCATGTTCTTGAAGAACTCCTCTACTTGTATCCTGAATATAAAAACTAAGAGTACTGTGTTCTAAAATACTATGATGAAAATGAGTCCAAGAAAGAGTATCCAATAATTCAGAAGATTCTATTGTATTAATTTCAGGTAATTTTTTAATATCTTTGTCTAAAAATAATTTAAAATCACTTACTTCCTTATTTTCACTTAAGTGAAAACTATCATAACATGTTCTCGCAGCTATTTCTGATACTCCAATACCAGATTCATTTATTAAAAATACTTTTGGTTTTTGATAAGATATATTGTTTACTGCTTCATTTGTCATTTTCTTCCTTTAATTTTTTTTTTAATTCAACTAAAATCTTTAATTGATTTCTTTGAGTTTCTTTAAATCTTTCGGTTATTTTTCTTGGATCATTTATAATCTCCTCGAACTTATCAATTACTAAATCCAAAGAATAAGTTGGAATTATATTACCATTATATATATTGGATTTTATACGTTTAAGTTTAAAAATACCAAGTTTACTTATTTTAACCATTAATTTACTTCTAGTTTGATTATCTAATCCAAAAGCTCTTAAAATATTTAAATTTATTTCAAATTGTTTATTTTCCATTAATTTATCCTTATTCGAATTTTATAGTATTTCTATTTTTTAATAAAGCAAATTCCTTCACTCCTAAAAATAAAGTTATTAATTCAAATGCAGTTTCTTTTCTTTTAAAATACCAAGCTCTGTTGTCATACGAAACTCGATAAATTATAGTATCTTCTTTTTCAAATCTAAAATTTTCAATTAAATTTTGATCATTATTATCCAACGGTATTATACTAACAGGCTGTATAGAAGATTGAGTTATATCAAATAAGGAAAAGCCTTGTATAAAAACTTTTCCCTTTTTAGTCATTATTATTGAATATGATCCAATCCCAATTAGATGTTCAATATCATCTGATGGTATTTCTATACCAAAAGTATCCTCTAACTTCATTTCACAGATAACATAACTTCCCGTCTAAGAGAAGAATCCTCATATACTCCACCAAATTGTAAAGTACTTGTTCTACCACATTCTGATTCAACACCACGTAAAGATTCACACGTATGGGTTATATTTTGCATACTTACCATAACATCATTTGAACCAATAGTTTCACAAACTTCTTTATAAATTTGATAAGTTAATTGTTCTTGTAACTGAGGTCTAGAACCATACCAATTAGCAATTCTTTGTAATTTACTAATACCAAGTAATCTAGTCGTTGGTACATAGCTAATTAAAGCATAAGCATTTTCATCGTTATCAAAAAATGGCATCAAATGATGAGAACATAAACTACGAACATCAATTTTTTTAGTAATCATCATTCCTGGTTGAAATGGTTCGTTATCTATAAGCACGCCTTTCTCACCACCAAATTGTAATGGGAAATCTTCCATTCTTGGCTTCTCCTGATATCGACCAACCATTAATTCATTAATCCACATACTAGCAACTCTCATTGGAGTATCTTTTAAATTAGGATCATTTTTATAATCAAGTTTCATTATATCAAAAATTTCTTTCATTTTATGAGATACTTCTTCTGTCATAACTGCTCTTAATTCAGTTCTCATTGGAATATTTTCATGTGCTGGAAATGATTTATAAGTATCTGTTTCTTTTAACAATTCACCTTTTTCAGTTGGAGTTAATTCTCTAAGAGCTTTTTTTACTTTATCTTGTTCTGTTTGCATGTTAAACCTTTTCTTTTAAAATTTTTTCTTTATCAATTTTATCTATACTGATTTCCAATAGTTTTAAAAACACCTGTTTAAAATTTTCTAAATATTCAGATTCCAAAACATCATCCAATTTACCATTCGAATCAATACTTAATAAAAACGGATTCTTTTCATCTATTTCTTTTAAATGATAATCTTTTTCTTCTGGTCCAGTTTCAATAATTTCTTTATGATTAACAATAACTTTATATTCTATTAATAATAATTCATTTGATGCTTTTAACTCAGTTCCTGGTTCAGGTAAATATTCCTCAGGAACTGTTTGAATTACAACATCCATTTTATTAAAATTGAAATACGTTATTTTTTGATTAGGAAAAAATACTTTTATAGTATCGGATTCCATAAATTCTTTTACGAATTGGTCATTTTCTTCTGTCATGTTTCTTCCTTATTTAATTTTGAAATATCTTTATGTGTGTAATCATATCGTTCTTTTTTTTGAGTAGTCCAGGCTTCCGACATTGCATCTAAAGTGTCTGGTACGTCACTATGATATCTTTCATGACATTGTTTACACAGTACCACATAATTTATATTATTAGTATTGTGTTTAGTCATAACTTCTTGAACGATATCTAATTCATTGTATTCATCTAAATCATTTTCATAAATATGTTCTTGTAGTATAGTATCACAAACATCAAATAAGGTTTCTGGATAATGATGTGATTCTGGTTTTAAATAATAAAGAGATTCTTTACAAACAGGACATGCATTTACTCCTATCTTACTTCTCTTTTGCCAAATATCATATTGTATACTTTTTCGTATTAAAAATTCTAATTTTTTAATAAGTAAAGCATACATTTTTTCACTTGAAAGATCAAACCCCATCCATTCTACGGTTTCTACTTGAGTCTTATTAGACATGTTCGCTCCTATATATCATTCATAAATTGTTTATATATTCTTGAAAGTAAAAATCTAAGTTGAGAAAGATCCTTATTATCAGTAACAATATACTTTTGAAAATCCGAACAATTATCTTCTATAAAATCATTTTGAATTACTCCAGTTCTAGTATTTATATAGAATTCGGCTAAGAATGGTTCTTTATAGTATCTTTTATTATTATTAATATCTATAAAGGTAAATAAAAATTCGTTCGAATTCCTTAATACATTTATACTAAAAAGTACTAATTCCAATTCCATTATAATATCTGCGTTCAGAGTACTAATAAATAAATTATCTTCTTTGACCTGAATATCTTTTGGTACCTGAATATCTTTTGGTACCTGAATATCTTTTGGTACCTGAACTTCTGGTTTGAATAAACCTTCAGAAATAACTTTATTGATTATTAATATATCATCCGTTTTTTTAGAAGCCTTATTTTCTAATAAACTTTCAAGTTCTATTTTATTAATTACTTTTCTATTTATAAAATAATCTTTGGCTTCTTTAACACTTAAACCTTTTTTAGAAACCAAAGTATTTATACTAGTATTAAAAGTTCTATTAGGAAAAAATTTATATAATAAATGTTTTTTAATATTATTTTCTTGAACTAGTTTTTTATAAAATTCTAAAATATTTAAAGGATCATGTGATATCAATCCTTGTATTTTTCCATTTAAATGTTTATCTAAGTACATAGATATTAAAGGCAATTTCATCAGAGATTCAAATAAATAAGTAACTGCGGTTCTAAATTGAGTTCGGGAAGCTAAAGCTTCATCCGACAAAGAGATATTATTATAAAGATAATTATCTATTTCGTTATATATATTAACTTTTTTCTTCTTTGATCTAATCAATTTATTTTTTTGAACTTCTAGCTTTTTTAATTGAGCCTTGGTCATTTATCTTTTCTTTTGTATTTTTCACATTTACTATCATTAGTAAATGAAACATTAACTCTATTACAGTATATATACTTATTATATTTAGTACTTGGTGTACCATGTACACAGTTGCTACAATTATTCAAAAAGTTCTCCTTTTTATAAAATGTTAAAAGTAAATAGACCTAAAAGGTCTATTTATCTTTTCCTTTGTATTTTTCACATCTACTATCATTAGTAAACGAAACATTAACTCTATTACAATATATATATTTATTATATTTAGTACTTGGTGTACCATGTACACAGTTGCTACAATTATTCAAAAAGTTCTCCTTTTTATAAAATGTTAAAAGTAAATAGACCTAAAAGGTTTATTTACACCTGTTGTTCTACTACTTCATTAATAAAACATTTAGTGTTTGTTTCATCCGCTCTTATTAATTTATCATATAATTCTGGATCTTTCCATTCATCTTTAATACCTTGAGAAAATTTAATATCTTTCAATGTAAATGGTTCATGTATGAATTGTTTTGGATCCAAATCTTCCATAAAAGCTTCTGCATAACCAGTAGCAGTTTCATGAACTTTAACTGAATGAACCGTCACTGCGTGCTCACCATTATTAAATTCAGTTGCTTTAATCACTTTATCTATAATCATTAAAAACATTAATGCATATGCTTCTGCTGATGGGGAAACAGGCATTGTGATATATCTGTCTGAATTTTCAATCATAAATGTTTTAAATTCATCGGATTCTTTATCCCACATCGAATAAGCGTGATCGAATGAATCAATCAAGTCCTTTATATTTCCTTTCATTAAACCAAAATCCATTACCATTTGACCATTATCCAAACCTTGACTCGTAAAAAATACCTCTACTATATAACTATGCCCATGAATACTTTTTTTACATCTAACCGAAGAGCAGTTTCTAACTATATGTGCTCCCTCAAATTTAAATAATTTTCTAATTTTCATTTTAATTCCTTTATTAAGTTTATTGTTTTTAAATTTTCTTGAATTTTACCATTTAATTCAGATTCCATTATATTAAATTCTGTAAAATCACCATCGGTATTTTCTATAATCTTGGACTTTTTTTGTAAATTCAAAAATTCTAAGTTTAATTCTTCTTTGCGTTTTAATAATTCTTCCATTACTTCTATTTGCATAACTATATCCTTTTTATATGGTTCTTCCTTATTTTAACGACAGGAAAATATGAAAGCCGAAGCTTTCATATTTTTTATCCAGGTATACCTGGATAACTTGCTGGAGCAGGTTGTCCAACTGGAGCACTTGGAGCACTTGGAGCAGCCATTGGAGCAGGTTGTCCAACTGGAGCACTTGGAGCACTTGGAG